>ERZ724506.628-NODE-628-length-12347-cov-3.905874_pt1 | contig 12347 bp, 3 predicted proteins | sample MGYA00376039_ERZ724506 | MGnify/ENA primary metagenome ERZ724506 (study PRJEB28724, sample SAMN07190887) | wastewater metagenome | isolation source: effluent of sewage treatment plant in Hong Hong | place: USA: Christiansburg, Virginia | collected 2016-03-01 ... | reverse complement strand
ACAGAATATATATTTAAATTAATCTTAAAATAATATTCTATTATTTCTATACAAAATATGAGTGCATAAAACGTATAACTCATCCCACAATAGCAATAACCCGTTCACTCCAGCCCCATCTAAGAAACCCCTATGTCAAAATAACCCTCTCCCTCAGAATGCCAGCCATGCCAATTTCCCCCAACCTCATCGTCCTAAATCCAAGAAGAAAATAGCTACGCAAGAATGGTAAACTCAAAAAAAAGTATAAAAAGCACAAAAACGTTATAGAGCAAACCCCACAACCATAAACTAGAAGCCATTGAATAAATATTAATCGAATTAGAAAAAGAAGAAATTAGGGAAAGAAAATTATAATTAATTAAAATTATATATTAAAAATTACTCTAAGACAATGAACATATCCAGAAGCTCACCACTGCTTTGAATCAATTCCATGATGAAAATTAATTTCTGATAATGAAGATTAATTAACTTTAAGAAGCTCATCTGAAGAAAGAAGAATTTTTATTAGAGAACTATACGAATGACTATCAGAATATTTGTAATTAGTTTAAGGAAAGTAAGAAAGTACTTGATGATCTAGATTGTCAACTATAGAAAATACTTAAATTTGCTAATAATTAAGCTGTGTACAATGGCTAAATTCGTAAGAAAATAATCTAGATAAATAATTCTAATATCAAGGAATAAGAAAAATTACGAGTATTCGTAGACCAGTACCATAACCAAGAAGCAAAAAAAAGAATGATCTTCAAATAATAAGTTCTAAAATTCCAAAAAATGCTAGAAGGAGTTCCATCACCATCTCAAAATTAAATCCATGACAATGCTTTATAAAAAATCTCATAAAGAGCTGAAGAATAACATTTCTCTTCCTAGGGCAATGTCTCAGAAGTAAAATCTATCCATGTTGTTAAACGTACTACTACTCGTAATCGTAATGAAAAAAGAAGAAGTCAGTCTGAAAGACGTATCAAAGAAGAAATAAACAAAATCGAAGAATAAAATAAATTTATCCTTCGAGAATGCCTATCCTAAACTGACATAATTGACAATAACAAAGCTTAAAAAATAACTCTCCTCACAATAGTCCCATATCTCCAACAAACCAAAACCCTATATCAAACCTATCTAACCCAACTTGAAATCCAAATGTAAATCTTACAAAAAAGACTTAAATAATAGTCTACCATCTATAAGCAGTATATTGGAGAGCAAAATTAGAAAATTGATGAACTTATGAACAAATTTTAGTAATTGGAATAATTCAGAGTCCGTACCAATGCACAAAATCTCCAAAAATAAGAAAATTAACAAAAATGCCTATACAACTAACTCCAAAAACTGAAAGAATAGAACAGTTAATTCACCTAAATCTGTGAAAAAAGTAAAAAATAACTATAAACCTAACGAAGAAAAGTATAAAATCTAGAATACTAAATCCGAGAACTAAGCCAATAAAAATAAAAAATCGTAAAATAAAAAAATGATATCATAGCCTATAATGATAAAATAAAATTATAGTTAGGAAGTAGGATCTAGATTCAATAAGCACAATTACAAGCAAATGATAGGAAAATATATGAGATGAGTCAGATTATAGAACAATTTCAAGCTTTACAAGTTAGTTATAATGCTAATTAACAATCATTATTCCAACTGTAAAGTAGTATCTTCTAGAACGAGAAATTCATCAGTAACCTACAATAAAAACTCTAACAAAAAAATTAACAAGAACTAACATATCTCTAACAACTATAAACCTACAAAAAACAACTAAAATAACTACAATAAAAATTATCAAAAATCTAAAAAGAATACCAATAAAAAGAATAAAGATATCTCCATTAAAAAACAATTCTAATAAAAAATAATGAAGATCTAAAATATTTAAATACAATTCTTAAAAAAGATATATGTAAAATCCAAGAAATACAAGCTATAGATTGGTAGAAATAATTCTAAGATAGTATTTTTGCAAAGAAAAATATTAATAAGAATGGTAAGGTTAATAAATGTATGAAAGTTAATAAAACTAGTCATTTTAATTTTGGTTAGGAGTTAGATCTACCTCCTCGATCAAAGAATTATAGTTATACGAATTCTAATAATACGAATGTTCAGATGAATACTCTTGGGCATAGTCAAATAAATTATGGATCAGGATCAGGATCAGGATCAGGATCAGGATCAGGATATAATACAAGTTAAAAATATTCACATCCCAACACAAATACATTAAAATCTAGTTATATCAGCACAGTTAACCAAAATCTCCCAAATTACACAAAATAAAACCTAACATCTTCAAGAATCTTCATGCAAAGATAACCAAATGTGGATAGGAGTACATATTTTGAGACAAAAATAGATCTAGATTTTATGAATAAAAAACATTCAATCCAAACAAAAACTCAACCATAAACACAATATTATACAGAACGTCCTCTGACTGATCTTGTTAAGAAAAAATATCAATTCTGAAATTTAAATTTGAGATAGAACTTGATTTTTATCTGCTTTAAATCTATTAATTATGTATTTTATTCAATAATTATATGGTAAAGATGATTTTTAAATCAGGAGCACAGACATCTAGTTTTTTTAGAATTTTTTTATGTTTTTTTGTATGGGGAAATTATTTGTGTCCGTTTTTATGTTTTTTTGTTTACAATTGATCATTTTAGAGTTATAGATCAAATAGCCTTATTAATGAATATTTATTTCAGTTTTTATTTTTATTTGAAATCCATACAAAACAGTCAATAAAAACTACTTCTGTCCCCAACGTAGCGAAAGAAAGTATGAAGAAATCAAAGAAATAACGATATACACCCTACAAACACAAGCAAACCCTATATCAGAAACATAGTGGAGATGTAAAAATAAGCTTAAATCAAAAGAGTAAAAAAAATAAAATCATTAAATACAGATCACTTAAATATAGGAATCTGGAAAGGCTCAAATTCCATTTCTTTCAGATTGCCAAAAGACTCTTATTCATCTTGCTAGATTGTTAGCTTACTAATGTTAGACTTCTAGATTGTATCGGTATCTGATGGTGGCTTAGTATCAGCAAAGTATATGCGTACGAAACGCTTCTGCCCAGGTTCAAGGACATAGAAGCATTTTTTGTTACCCTTATTCATATTAATATTACAAAAATTTAATATGAATTACAGGTTAAATTAGATGAAACCAAATAATATATTCATATTCATAATACCGATCATAACTATTATCTGAGCTCTAAAACAAAAATATAACAAAATTATTACTAATATTTCTTAAAATTTGTAATTTCCATTCATTTATGGATAATTATTGCTGATTTATCCTCCAGATAACTGATCGGAGCTAATATAAGTAACTTTCTTTACTTTTAATAAACTTAACAATATTACAGATAAATTTTGTCATTTTCTCATTATATATATAATTGATTTAACTTATATGATATTATTTCAAGGAAATTTTTTCTATTTCTTTATTTCTAACAGAAATATATAAGTCAAATTTATAGATAAATCTTTTTTTTGTAAAAAAAAGTAAAAAAAATAAACTGTGTTTGATTCATACCTAATATTATCAATTACTTGTAAAAAGTATTTGATCTTCATCTATATCTACACTTTGTCTCAGAATAAATGAACGCTTAAAATTTTATATAGATTTTGATAGGAATATTCCCTCGTTTTTTTAACGTAGTTACGAGTTTTGGCTTTATGTTAGATCATTTCTAAATATTGAGTTTTGGAGGCTATTGACACTGCTGTTAATACCACCGTGTAAGATGCCAGCATTTTTTAAGACCATTTATATTCCTTTACATTATTAATGTTCATCTGAGTTTCCAAGTTTTGAGAAGGTACTGACTTGTATCACTTATTTCTTTTTAAAAACTACAAGTTTTTTTTCATCGTCCACTTTTTATCCGATTTATCCGAGTTAGATTGACTATTATTCAAGGACGGATATTTAAAAATCGTTATCTTCAACATCTGAGGCACATTTGAATTTATCTATTTTTGGAACTTTCATAATTAGGTTTAGAGATTGAGCAACTCCTCTTCTGTCTTTTTTAGGTTTCCTTTTATAGTCCTTACTAAACTATTGGATTTGTTAGCCAAGAATTTTAAGTTTTTCTAGGTCTTTTTCAAAAGAACAACTGTCGCTGGCAAATTTCAGTAGTTAATTTTTAATGACTAAATTAGCTATATTTCATACTTTTCCCAGCCTGGTAGACCTCTTAGCTCACCTGAGGCTTATGCTTAGATGACATTTATTTTAAAGGTTAAATTTTATCAGTAGCTTAGATAATTTTATATAAAACAATAGGACGTATTTACTTCATGTACGACTTAAAATTCTCTGTTATAACCTTATTCATTTTTCTAATTGCTTTTCTTAAGTTGGAATAAAAATGATTCTTTACACAGTTATCAGTCCTAGCTTAATAAATCTTCATACCTTCCTGCCATCTTTTGAGCAATTTGCGCCCATTTGTTTCCGTATAAGTCGTGCAGCTAATACATTTGTTTTTATTCTTCTTCAGTCCATTCATAATGATATGTGTTATTTGGTTACAATACACTTTGATACCTAAATAAAGATGATTTTACCTCTATCTGCAATTTTTGCCATTTCTTCCCAAAAAATGATATTACTCAGCCATTTTCTGAGCAATTTTGCTCCACTTTGATATTTTTTACTCTTCGAAAAGACGCCGTAGAATCTTGTCTTATTATTCAGTCCAAGGTCTTTTTTCAGACATATTAATAAAATTGATAGATAATCCGTTTTATGAAAATTTGTTTAATAAATTATTTAATAAAAGATTCTTCTCTTTTTTAATCATTTTTGAACTTAACATATTGGATCTCCATAACGTATTTTAGCTCCTTAACTTATAAACCATTTATTTACTGACTTTGCTTAAAATATCATAACGATTGTTGAACCTAAGTTAAAATAACCTAACTAGCTTCCTCTTTCAAATGTTTAGTTTTCTTTCACAATAATTCTTCCAACGTTGAGAGCTCCGACCATGACCATACTCATAAAGAATTTCTTTTCAGTTTAGCCTTAAGTTAAATTATAGGTGCCATTTAATACTAATCTACCATTTTTTTAATAAACTTTTTTTCTTCTGATCAGAGTTTTTTCGCTCACACTCAAGAGAAACCCTTAAATCTTTTATCTTTGCTGAACAAAGAAGTCAGTAGGTGAATGAAACCGATGATAATCTCCAGGTGCAAGGTAAAAAATAATTTGATATAATTTATTGGTAGGATCTACTTTGAGCTATTCTATTTGCTTCTTTGAGAATTTTTAAGGCTTCCCTGTCAACAATTACCCTAAAGAATATGAGGCTCCTTTAATAATAGAGCATTCGTCAACTTATACTTAAGATATTTTGAGAACTTTGCTGTCAGCTGGGCATAGAAGTTTTATTGGATCTTTTAAAATTGGTCGAGGTTGAACCCTCCTAGTAAAGAAAGCACTGAAAGTTTCAAAAGAATCAATCGGATCAACAATCTAATTGAGCTTAACTTTGTAATATTTTGAATAAAATCCAAAAAACTTTTTTCTCATAAACTTAGGTATTTTCATTTCAGAAAATTTCTAAGCAGTCTTACTCATACCGACAGTAAGTTTTTCCTAAATTAAATCATGAGTACAGGTTTGGAAACAGCATAATATAGAAAAGTCATAATATAAATGAGAGAAATCCATAAAGATAAAGATAGTTTCTTGGTAAACTTTCGAACTAAATAAATATAGATCTACATGAGAATTTTGACGTATGACGTGTAACAGGAGACCAGATGGAAGTAATGATTTACCCGATAGCCATTGTTGGATTGGAGATTATTACAAATAAACTATTCTATCTTAAAAATAAAAAGATGTTATGAAAAACGCTAATATATTAATATAATTATACGTATTATTACGATGTAAAAATAGTAATAGAGAATAATAAAATTTATTTTTTGAAGATAATATTTTTAGATGTAAGCTAAGTTTATATAAATATGTTAGGTAAATCATTTGAACTTTATTTTTACTATTTAAGTTCTTTAGAAAGTTGAGGAAATATTATTTGTCTTTGATCTTAAGGGTATTTTTTTTTAAACAAATTATTTGCTGTTTTATCGAGCTTTCTTTAATTTATTTTGGAAAATAGAATGTTTTTAATGTTATTGTTCTTTAAAGATATATGAAATATATATAATAATCTAGACCTACTAGTCCTACAATATTGCCAAATATATTTACAGCAAATATACAAAAAATAATTTTTTTCTATCAAGATTTCCCATATTTTCAATTTTGTACGGATATATCTGAAGAAATTAATATTAAGTTGTATTTTTAAGTTTTTATCAGATAGATTTTATAGTGCTTTCTATAATTAGAATTAAATTGAGTAATAAATGGAAAACTTTAAAGCCTACAGCTAAAAACTAAATACTTTCTTATTATCTTTTGATGATAGATAAAATCTGACTTATGTTGATAACGGTGATGGATATGGTTTGGCTCTACTTTAGTGCAATGAATTATTTCATGGAAGATTTATGAGATCTCTGCTGACTGCCAAAAAAAAGATTATTGAAGAAATTCAAAATAATATCGAAGTGTTAGAGGTACTATTGAGTTCTATTTATAGAAAAACTAGATTAAATGCTTAAAATATTGTATGAAATTCTTGACAGCATAGCATAGTTCTTTGCTCAGCTAGGGCATCTTATCGATGTATTTATCTTTGGTAGATTTGAAAAAAAAATAAGGAGAAAAGGTTTAAAGAGAGCAAAAATTAACATATTTATTGCTGCTGAAGTAAATAGTAAAATATCTGAATCCACTATTATATTTATATTTCGTCTACAAATAATATGTAAAGAAAAAATAATCTTCTTCTTATATCGTCTCCTAAAAATCAAAAGTAAACTCATAGAAAAAATTAATAAAGATAGATCAAACTAATATAATTAAAAATTTAGAATAGTAGTAGATTACGAACTAAGAAATTATAGAGAAAGTTGAAGAGGAGTTAGGTTTGTTGAGTGTATCAGAACTTATAGATATATATCTGAAATAAGAAGAAAATAAATTTATTGAATCTACATAGATATGTAGAATATGTTCCTTGAAAATAAAATTGAAAAATTTTTAGATGCATATTAAAACTTGTTCAAAGAGGGTTCAATTATAAGCTGAACAAAAATCGCTATAACAGAGAAGACAAGTTTTAAGTTAATAAATACAAAAAATAGAAAAGAACATCATTCTTAAAACCAGCTAAACTACTTAAAAATAGATGTCTATACTCAAAATATTAAATTTATTAAAACAATCTGAATAAAAAAAACCTAAAGGAATTCGTAGGAACACACAGATTAGTCATCCCGTTAGATAAGTTATTGAATAAATTAAGAATCAAATATTAAAGTATTAATTTATCTATGGGAAAGATCCACAACTTAATAATTTGGTTTTGATTAAAGAAGAAATTCAGATCGCTCAGAAAAAATTGTCAAGGGTGTAGATATGCTAAACTTCTTAAGTTAAATCAAGTAAAGGTTCTGATATTGGTTCTTTTGATTCCCTTGAGTGTTCTTTTAATAAAATTTTCAGTACAAAAAATGGATTCAAAACAAAAAAATCTTTATTTGCTGAAAAAAAAAATAAAGAAACATCTGACAAAAAAACTCATTCAAACCGAAATTAAAGCTAAAAGTATAAAAAATAATCTTCTTTTTCCAATTCAAGTGTCTCAATAAATACAAGTAACAGCTCCTAATAATCCAGTCAATCCAGTAAAGGAAGCTTAGATAAAAAAAAACTCTAGAGCAACCACCCAAAATAATAAAAAAATATAAAGCTTTCTTTAATCTTATCACCAAAGCCTGAAAAGAAATCATATCTTTATCATTCAATGAAAAATATTGTAAATTAAAATTTTTAATAAGAAAAAATGACTTTAAATGATTTCTAAATATTAAAGTTGATAGGTAAAGGAGCTTTTGGAAAAGTTTACCTTGTGCGTCGTAAAGCAACAAAAGATTTATACGCCCTGAAACATATAAAACTTGATAACACCCAAAATTTAAATCAAATGGAACTTATCAGAAAATAACATTAAATATTTCAAAAGATAGCTGGAGACCACTTAATTAGAGCTCCATTTGCATTCAGTTAAAATTTTGGACATTTCTTTGTATTAGAATTTATGCCAGGAGGAGATTTATCTCAATTGTTAAGCTAATAAGTATATTTATAAGAATAATATGCTAAATTTTATCTTGCATAAATTATTTTAGCTTTATAGCATTTACATGAATGTGAGATAATTCATAGAGACCTTAAGCCAGAAAATATTGTGATTGATAAAAATGGACATATCAAGCTCACTGATTTTGGACTATCATAGATAAAAATTCAAGATAAAATAGGTAAAGTAAAATAAAATTTCAAGAATAAAAAAATAAATCAAGAAAGATCAAACAGAAGAGATGCGTTGGTCAATAAAACAAATATTGCTAAAATTATTGGTACTCCTGATTATATTGCTCCTTAAATTATTAATCAGACATCAATTAATAATCATAGTATTGATTGGTGGAGTTTGGGGGTTATGGCCTATGAAATGTTAGTAGGATGTAGGCCTTTTTCTGCAATGACTATCGAGTAGGTGTTAAAAAATATTAATTAGGGGAAAATATAATGGCCTAAGATAGGTAGAGGATAATCAATGATGAGCCCTTAAGCTTATGATTTAATTTCAAAATTAATGTAGAAAAACTTTCAGAAAAGATTGGGAAGTGAAAGCAGCTAATAAATTAAAAATCATCCATTTTTTTAATAGATAGATTGGAAAAATATAAAAAAACAAACTCCCCCAATCTTAACCAATAATCATCTCATAAATCTCAAGAAATTCTCTTAATTAACCTAAGATTTATAATTAAAAAAATAAATTACAGGGTAACAATCTGATTCAATTAGTAGTTCAAGGCCAAAAACTTCAATAAAACTCCAAAACTTTGTTAGATATGATTTTCTTCTTGAATAAACTTTCTAATCAGTAGGATAACGTATTCAAAAATAAAAACAAAAAATCGACAGAATAAAAAAAATAGGAAATTTTATCTAAGTTGAATAAAAAGAAAATTAAATTGAAAACAATTATCAAATAATCCCAAAAAAACGTATAACGAAATCTGGCCTACAAAAGAGTGTCTCCTTCAACATAAAACCTCTTTTATAATGATTAATAAAATACTAGATAAATATATATCTCTAACTAATACTTACATAATTCAGATAAAAATTGATAATATCCAATATATTATCTTTATTCTTTTATCAAATATATTTATTTATTGTAGATAATTCTTTTGAATTATTAAGTTTTTTTTTGCCAGTTTATTCGATGATATTTATTTTAATTAATTTAAAAAATTGTAAGATAATTTAAAAAATGTAGCCATCAAATTCTCCCAATCACAACAAATAAGGAGGAAGTGGGAAGAAATTGGGAAGATTAACTTCTTTCAACAAAAAGAATAGTCTTATCCATGTCAAAGATACAGGTTAAGAGCAAAGACCTAACATACCATGGACAGCCTCAGGATAGAAAATGTCTGATAAAGTTTATGACTTAATGGAGAGCTACTTACCTAAGGATATCCCAAGCATCCAAAAACAGTAATAAATTTATCTTATTTAGAATTGTTAATCATGTGGAATATACTCTTGCAAGAACGAGATTTGATTTCAAAATTCAGCATTGTTATCAAGCTGCAGCTCATACTGTGAGAGATAGATTAATTTAATATTTCAATGATACAAACAGAGCCTTGAATTATTCGGGAAAGAAAAAAATTTATTATCTTTCTCTTGAATTTTTAATTGGGAGATGTTTCCAAAATGCTTTGGTCAATCTTGATCTTCAATCTGATTATGCTGAGGCTTTAAGAGATCTAGGCTATCATTATTAAAGGATTAGAGAGCAGTAAATTGACCCTGCTTTAGGAAATGGAGGTCTTGGAAGATTAGCTGCTTGTTTTCTAGATTCTTTAGCCACTCTAAATTATCCTGCATGGGGATATGGTATCAGATATGATTATGGAATTTTTAGACAAGTTATAAAACAAGGAAATCAAGTCTAAGTACCAGATTTTTGGTTAGGAGAAGGAAATCCATGGTAAATTGAAAGATTAGATGTCCAATATAAAATAAAATTTTATGGAAAAACAACAAAAGTACTGGACCCAAAAGGCAGAGAAAAAGTATTTTGGGAAGACTGTGAAGTTGTACTTGCAAGAGCATTTGATACCCCAATCCCAGGATATGCAACATTCAACACAATTGGTCTCAGATTATGGAAATCTTTACCTATAAATTAATTCGATTTCGGATCTTTTAACAGTGGAGAATATTACAAAGCATTATAAAGTAGACAGAGAGCTGAGTATATTACAAGTGTACTGTACCCAAATGATTCAACTGAACAAGGAAAATAATTAAGATTAAAACAAGAATATTTATTAGTTTCCGCAACAATTCAAGATATTATCAGAAGACATAAAAATAATGCCAAATTTCGGTAAGAAAAATTTGATTGGAAAACATTTCCTAAATAAGCTTCAATTCAACTTAATGATACTCATCCTTCTCTTGCAATTGTTGAGTTATTGAGAATAATGGTTGATTAGGAGGGTATTGATCAAGAAAGTGCTTGGCAAATTATCTATGATACTTTCTCTTATACTAACCATACTGTTTTACCTGAAGCTCTTGAAAAATGGAGTGTTGATCTTTTAGGTAGACTTCTCCCTAGACATCTTGAGTTGATATATTTGATAAACTTTTTCTGGTTACAAAAAGTATCAAAAAAACTTCCTTAAGACCAACATTACAAATTAAATTCTTTATCTTTGGTGGAATAAAGTCAGCCTAAAAGAATTAGAATGGCAAATCTATGTATAGTTGGATCTCATAAAGTGAACGGAGTTGCTGCACTTCATACATAATTATTAAAGAAAACATTATTCCAACCATTCTATTAAATATTCCCTAACAAATTCATAAATATCACAAACGGTGTAACAACAAGAAGATGGGTAGCATGCTGCAACTAAAAACTCGCTGAACTTTACAGCTAGAAACTAAAAACAGATTAATGGCTAACTTCCATGTAAATGTTACGAGACCTGGAATAATACGCAGATGACCCAGATTTCCAATCAAAATGGCACGCAATAAAACAACTAAACAAAAAGAAACTCGTGGAATGGATTAAAAAAAGATGTGATATTACTATCAATGAGAATACACTCTTTGATATTCAGATTAAAAGAATTCATGAATATAAGAGACAGCTTATGAATATTCTTTATGTTATTTATAGGTATATCACTATTAAATAAATGACTCCTGAAGAGAGAAGTAAAGTTGTAGCTAGGACTGTTATGTTTGGTGGTAAGGCTGCACCAGGTTACGTCAATGCAAAGAAAATTATAAAATTAATCAATTAAGTATCATTTGTAGTTAATAATGATGAAATAACTAAAAATTTACTTAAAGTTGTATTTATTCCAAATTATAATGTCAGTGCTGCATAGGTAATCATCCCTGCAACATAACTATCCCAACATATATCACTCGCTGGTACTGAAGCTTCAGGAACAAGTAATATGAAATTTGTACTCAATGGTAGTCTAATTATCGGTACAATGGATGGAGCAAATGTTTAAATCTATGAATAAGTCAGAAAATAAAATATCTTCATTTTTGGAGCAAGAGTTTAATAAGTAGATGCTTTAAAACATAAAATGTCAGTTACTGCACCCGAACATTACCTCCCAGCATCTCTCCAAAAAGTTATCCAATCAATCCGTGAAGGAAAATTCGGAGAAAGAGATACTTTAATGTCATTAATTTCTACTATAACAAATAACAATGATTGGTATTTGGTCGGTGCTGATTTCTAATCTTACATAAAATGTCAAGAATAAGTAATTTATATTTTATATTTTAGGTTGATTAATGTTACAGAGATTCTAAAAAATGGACTAGAATGTCAATTCTTAATGCATTAAGAGCAGGAAAGTTTTCAAGTGATCGAAGTATCCACGAATATGCTAAAAATGTATGGAATTTGTAACCTTGTAAAGTATTAGAAGATATTTTAAAATAATAAGAAATTGCATAAAAGAAAATGGCAGAAAAGAAACGTAGTAATAGAGTAGGCCCAAAAGTTGATGATGAATGATTAAAATAAACTCCTCATAAATATTACTTAAAAAATTTATTAATAATTTATTTAAATA
>ERZ724506.627-NODE-627-length-12362-cov-6.814983_pt1 | contig 12362 bp, 4 predicted proteins | sample MGYA00376039_ERZ724506 | MGnify/ENA primary metagenome ERZ724506 (study PRJEB28724, sample SAMN07190887) | wastewater metagenome | isolation source: effluent of sewage treatment plant in Hong Hong | place: USA: Christiansburg, Virginia | collected 2016-03-01 ... | reverse complement strand
TATTATTATTGGTTAACTTTTGCTTCTTTTTGGACTTTATTTATTTATTGAATTTTTAATTTAAGCTTGGGAGATTCTTATTATTATATTATCTATGTTTCTAAAAGATCATTATCTAGCTAAAGTAATTTGTTAGGATTAATTGAGTAATTATTCCTTAAATCATCTTTGTTATCGAGTTTATTCTCTATTTTTAAACTAGTTTACTATTGATTGTTTTTTTCTAAATTTTTCTAAATAATATTCTCTATTTTTGTCTATAAGGTGTCCCAATAACTAATAATGAGATTTTCTTTGTTGATTTATAACCCATTTTCATTTATTTTATTTCCAGATCATTTTTGAGATTTTTTTAAACTATTTTAATTTTCCTTAGAAAAATTAGAACTTTAAAAGCTATTTAAAATAGATTAATTTTCATTATTAGATTTTTGCTCTAAATTTTCAAGCATTTTTTGATGGTCTTAAATTTGCTATAAATCAACATAAGAATTAAGGACATTAAAATCTTATTGATTATCTTATAGTTACTATCATAAAAGTCTTAGTTTCTCATTAAGATTGATACAGCCAAAGAATATAGTCAGTTTTAGTTCTTCTTAATTGTCAATAACAATTTGATCAAAAAGCTCCTTGATTTCTCAATTAGTATTTAACTCTTATAGCGATTTTCTACTTACTATACTGCTACTTCTTTTTAAAGGAAATTATTTTTAAACCTGTTTTTGGCTCTAGTTAAGTTTTAGATTCTCTTTCTCCTTAATGAGAAAATTGGTTTTCCATTCTTTTAAAATGTCCTAGCTAATTTATCCATTTTTGTTCAAAACTTCTTATTGTTTTTCATTTAGTTATTTTATTTCTGTTTTTTGAATTTCCAAAGACTTTTATTATTCTTTAAAGTAAATTAAATAATCTTCTTATTTTTATAGTATTTTACTTGACTACTTATTGTGTTGACATTTTAGTATGAAAATTTATTAATCTCCTAAAGCTTGCTCAAGAAGTTCTAAAATCTCTAAAAATCTAAAATTTTCTTTTCATAGTTATTATATATCATTTACAAGCTCATTTTAATCACTAATCTTATCTTTAAATTTCATTTAATATTCTATTAGATTCTTTATCAGATTTTTTCTTTGGTAAATATTTTTGACAATTATTCAAGCAAGGTTTTTGCTTATTGAGTTTACTGATATTTGAGATTATAATAAAAACTCATCTTATTCCTCCTAATGACTCTCTTATTATAGATTGTTATTAAGCTCATAGGGGATTCAAATCTCTTAGTAAGTCTTTAAATACAGCACCAAATTAAGAGCCAAAAAAACAACATTATTTTCTTAAGTTGGTTTATTAATATGAATGAGTTTTTTTTCTCATTGCAAAACTTAATTAAAAATCTGTTTAAATTTCTAAAGCTATTCCAAATTCTATATGCTGTATAGTTTTCTTAGAATTTCTAGCTTTTCTTATTCCTTTATAAAATGATCCTTATTACAAAGAGCTTTGAGATCCGGAGCAATTTTCATGCTTTGAATTTCTAAAAAAAATCTTCCAATTTCAGCAGCATAAAAATTATCAAAATTCTTAGTATTAATATAGTAGAATATATACATAAGAGAACTGTTATATTTCTCATGTTCAATGGTAACCAAAGCTCTTAGCAAAAAACTATAGTCTGGATTTTCAGATTTTTGTTAATTTTACCAAGCTTAGACAAAATGTTCCAAAAACGTTTCATTTTTCTCATTCCAGGCTCTTACAAAACTTTCTATGATTTTTTCATTAATTTTTTAAGGAACTAAAAATGGAAATCATCTGTCTCCTTTTTGCTCAATAAAGCTTATGATTTATAGTCAGTCTTTAACACTATCAACTTTGTATTTTTTTATTAAATTAAATAAAACTTATTTCATTTATAATACACTTAAATTTATTATAGCTGAAACTCAAGAGTGACAATTTTAGTCTCAATAAATTTCAAGGAATTTAAAGACTAAATTTGGGGTCTCTAAAAAGCAAGCCTTTAAAATCCTTCATTTTCTTTATTTCCAAGGCTTGCTAAAGAATATAGTCAAGAAACAGCTTTTTGTAAAATCAATTCATTGTCTTATTTAGACACAGTTTTTTTAGTCATTTATGGAATAATTTTTGGTAATAAATTTCCATTGGCACTTTTGTTTCTTTTCTCTTTTGATTTTTTGTTATTTTTGTCAATTTTTACAACACCAGTTTTTTTCTCTAAAATTTCTTTTGCATGCTGAATCCAATCTTGTATTTACTCACTGTCACTTTCAAGAGGAAAAATTCATTCAAATCTCGGGCATTGTTTTTCAATGTGATCATATCTGGCTCAGAATTCTTATTTTTATTTTTATTTCTCTTCCATAGATAACATTTTGAATTTTCCAATTTTTTGTCTGTTTTCAAACTGAATTTTTGTCTCTTAGATAATATCTTGTCAATTCTCTAAAGTAATTCCTAGCAGTTAAAATGACTGCTTAAGAAGCTCTGTTTTGTTCTTAATGTCAAACTATGTATCTGAGTTCAATGATGGCGCATGATTGACCTCTAATAGGAAGGCTTTTCCATTGTCATCAATAAGTATATCAAAGCCAAGTATTTCAAAGCACATTGAGCCAGTAAAATCATTTGACTAAACAGAGTTGTATCTATGGGACAAAATTGGCTATATTGAAACTATGGTCTTTCTTATGATGTTTTTTATTTAATTCCAAATTGGTTCAAAATCAACACCTTTTTCTTTGAGATAATTTCATAAAAAAGTAACTGATCATTTAAAACCAGTATTTGCCTCGTTTCCGTTGTCACTTGAGAAAAAATTAGGAGCATTTTTATTTATGGAATAATTTGTCAAATGCTGGAATACATTTTAAATATTTTGTCAATTTGGCTACTCATATTTCTAAGTTGACATTCTGCAAATTCCCTCATCAAAAATGTAGAATGTTAAAGGAGAAACTGAGGCTAACAGTACATAGATTCTAAGATCAAATTTGTAACCTTCTACAAGCATGGGATTTGAGATATATTATTAGAGAATTACATTGGAGATCTAGGAAGGAATTTCCTCAAGTCTATTAATGAGAAAAATACCTTTGCCTTATGCTCCAGCCTCTGGCTTAACTATAAAGGTATTTTTAGGTCTAATTTTGCAATAATCAAAAACCTTGTTGAAATCTGCTGGAATTGAAAAAGTTTCAGGAAAAAAATCAAAGTCATTTGGGAATTTTTTAGACATTTTTTTAAGATGATAAGCTAAGAAGTTTTTTCATGCAATTTGTTCGATTCCTGGAAAATGGTTGACTTTTTAAAAAGGCTTTAGTCATCCAAGAATTTCTTAAGCTTGGCTCATGTCATACCAAAATAAGTCACAGTTCATATTAGTCTCATTTGAAGAGATTATTCTCATGCCCATTGATTCACACACATCAAAAACAACTTAGTACTTACATGAGGAAAGATTGGCACAAATTTATCACTTAGGAAGCGAAGTAGGCTCATCTACTTTTTATTTCGTTTTTAATCGTTTCTCTGTTGTTTCTCCATAGAACATTTTATAATTTAGAGATAAAATGAAAATTTGAAAATTTGGTTCAAAATTTGAGAATTTATTATCGTTTGAAAATTTTCAAAGTGCAATTGTGTTTGGCTTATTTGTCTTTTTTATTGGCAATTTGTTGTCAAAATGATAAGAGAACAAAGCAGCATGAGCTAAGTAGAAAAAATAAGAAGAGAAATAAGAAGGTGTTTAGTAATAAGAGGAAATAATAAAGAATAGTAAGAAAAATTAAAAGAAATAAAAAACCTTTTTGAGTGAATTGGAAGAGGATTTTGATAGATCTTTTGTTACTGATTTTTCAACAGGCTTTTTTGTAGGTGATCATAACTCAAATCAAAAGTCAAATGAAGAAGAACATACTTATTAGGTTGAAAATTTCATAGACTCAAATAGTATTATAAAAAAAGAAGAAGATCTTTTAGACAGCTTGTATTTTGAAACCCTAAAATCTCTTTATGAAAATGATTAAGAAGATTCTAATTAATTATTACTTTAAATTATATATTTAATTGTTTTTGAGAATTAGGCTGAGTAATATACTATTGAATGCCAAGAAAGTTATTTAAATATTTATACAGAAATTATAATGTTTGAACTTTAGAAAATTCCTTAAGGTTTTAAGTTTAAAAATGAAGAATTTGAGTTAGTGTCATAAGAGGCAAAAAACATAAAGAAAATAATATTAGAAACCAATAACTTAAAATATAAGATAGATAAATACAAAATTTAATAGAATAAAGATGTAGACACTTAAATGAAGGAGGAGATCTAAAATGAGCTAAAGGCTGTATGAAAACTATATGCTGACAGTATGTACCAAGAAAGAGACATTTAAAAACATATATAGTAATTCTCTTAACAAAAGAATCAAAAAATATCAAAAAAATAAATTCGAGAAGAAAAAATGAAAATTGATAACTTTACATAAGAAATTGTAGAGAAAATAAACTTATTAGATTTTGAACAAATTGGCAAAATTTAAAAGCCTAAAAATGAATGCATTTTTTTCTCGTCTTTTGATAAATTATGGCTATGGATTATAGATGCTATTTATAGTATTTCTAGAGCCAAATATTCATGGGAAGACTTCAGTTAGAAAGCTCTTCTAAAAGACAAAGGAAATGATCTTAAAAGATGAATCACTATACTTGATATAGATAAACTTGAAGAACATCAATACAAAGAGCTTGTTGAGCTTATATATGTTCATTAAAGAATTATACAGGATAAATTTATAGAAATTTATCAAATAATAAAACCATTTTTTGATTTGCTAACAATGCTAATAGATTAAAGACTAAATTATAAAAATTTATCTTGATTAAGAAAACAAATTGAGGATTAAGAATTGGAAATAAATAATAACCAGAACTATAGCAAAAGCTAATAAACAAGATTAGCGTTGATTCAAAGCAAAGGTTAAGTACTCGAGCAAATGACTAGCATACTTGCATTAATTGAAGATCAAATATAATAACTTTAAATTAGTGTAAATTTATTAATAATGAAAATTTTACTAAAATTCCATCTTATTTACAAAATATTTTATCTAACTTTTCATAGCATTAAAAATGCTAAAAAACTTAGCTAGGAAATTCAAGTTCAGGTTCTCAAAGCCTTAGAATAATAACCAAGAAAGGATAATGTAATAATTTATCCAATACTATAAGAAAATCAACATAGATAATAACACAATGAAAACAAACACTCCATATAAAATCTTCAAACATTTTTTTAACCAAGATCATTAAAAAATAACAGAATTTTAAATCCATAATAAAGTACTTAGAACTACTAATAAAATACAGAAAATTTTCTAGAACAAAAAGTCTCTTATTAATAAGTCTCTGAAAACGAATTAAATATAAACAAGTAATAAGATGAGACTTTTTTTAAGACTTTAATCTCAGGAGACCTCAAGGATCTTCTTAATCAAAGACTATAATTCCAGAATATATTATAAGATACATTTTAAACAGCTCAAAAGCTTGAAAAAACTCATAAAAAATTTCTTCAAAATGTCAACCAAAAAATAAAGCTTTTAAATTCCTTATCAAAAAGCTTAAGTTAATTTATCTATTGTAATATTATGAGTATTTATTATTTGTCTTTGACCTACTCAACCTCTCTTATCTACTCATATGCCTCTATTATCTTAAATAAACAATTGCTGGCTGTCAACCCAAAACTTGATATTGAATATTTTTCTGTAATGAATTCATTTTCAACTGCTTTTTAATTTACTTGGATTTCCTTTGGCTACCATTCCAATGACAAACATAGTTGGCTATTCATTATTTTTCTAAGCTAGATCTAAAGTACTTATTTTCTCTGCCTTAGTGCTTAGAGCAATATATTTAGTGCCAACAGGAACATGATCCGTTATTGGATTCTTTATCACCTTCAGTAATGTCTATGATGAATTAACTGCTCTTATTTTTAGACTCTTAAGAAGCTGTGCCATCAGCCCAGCAAACCTCTTATAAGTCCTTGGGATCTTAGTGCTTGGATCTACTTAAATTAGCACGTTTTCTTGTGTCCTTATAAACACCTTTGCATTTCCAGTCTTGTTTAATGGAGAGTCAAAAATTGTCATCAAGCTCTATTTAATTTACTTAGTGAAGAATATCTGGTCAAAAATCCGTTGCATCCTTGTGTATCTTTTTCTTGATAAAATTCTGATGATCATCTGAGTTAAGAATTACCAGCTCTTTGTTGACTGTTGCAACTTGCAAAGGAGCAGCATCAAGTAGAAAGTATATTGGATTTTATTTGATCATTTTATAAAACAAAAAAAAATTAAAATGGATTTATAAGAGAGAGCCAAACCACTTGCTGACAGCAGTCTTACTAGAAAGCTCTTTGGACTTATTGAAAAAGCCAATGGACTTAAGAAGCTTAAAAAGGGAGCTAACGAGGCTGGCAAAAGTCTTAATAGAGACCATGCTGAATTGGTCATTTTGGCTGCTGATGCCACCCCTTTAGAAATCATACTCCATTTACCTCTTTTGTGTGAGGACAAATCTGTACCATATATCTTTGTTCCATCAATGGTTGAGCTGGGTTAAGCTTGCGGTACATCAAGAAATGTTGTTGCTTGCTCCATTGTTAAGAGAGATAATTTTGATCAGGCTCTTGAGAAGGAAATCAAGGACATGAAAGTTGTTGTTGAGAAATGTTACTATGAGACTATCAATGAATAATGAATTGATTTTGAAATAAATTTTATTTTTGTTTTATTAATTTAAATATTTAATAAGAAAGAAGAATTATTTATTATTATTCATAAAAGTTAAGCTGTATAAAATAGAGAGAATTTAAGATTTGAAATTTGAGTTTTTTAAGCTTGGAATTTGAACTTAAAATAATAATAAAGCTAGTAGCTGTGTTATAAATTAGTTAAATTTAATCTTTATTTTTTATTAAGCTTAGTTATATAATATTTTCTTTATACTTGTTAATGAGAATTACTGAGAAGCTTCTTAGATAAAAAGCTGAGCATAATGAAGGATGATTAATTGATCTAGAGGAGATTGCCTTACACCAAATGGACATAGAGAAAATTGAGAATTTTGACATGCTTTGTAGACATATTAAGATCTTGTTGCTCCAAAATAACCTAATAGAAAAAATGGAAAATCTCAACAAGCTTAAAGAACTTGAGTACTTAAACCTAGCCCTAAACAACATAACAATAGTAGAAGGTATTGAAAATTGTGAAAGTTTAAACAAGCTTGATTTGACTTGTAATTTTATTGGACCTGAAAATTTCGTCGAGTCTCTCAAAAATATCAAAAAATGTGAGTCATTAAAAGAGATCTATATTATGGGCAATCCTTGTTGTGATTTTCCAAAGCACAAAGAATTGATGATTGGAATTTGCAATAATTTAGTTTAAATAGATGGCGTTAAGATGCTTCCAAGCGAAAGAATTATAGCTAAATAAATGTTGTAGCAAAATCTCAAAGATCTTGAGTTTTATATTAAAGAGCAGAAAAGCAAAGTAAATAGCATGACTGTTCAGGAAAAAGAAAATCAGTACACAAAAGAAAGCTGAATAAAAATGCATAAAGAACTTAAAGAGCAGAACAAAGTAAAAACCTCAAACAAAGAAGAAAATGTTTAGCCTAGAATTAGTTCAAAACTTAATAAGGATGGAGAGCTTTGACTTTGCAATGAGGGAAAATTTGATTTTGAGCTTAAGGAGTATGAGCATGAGGAAATGACTTACTTTACAATAAGGATACCAAAGCATATTGACACGGACTAAATCCATGTGGAAATTCTCAAGGAGCATGTCTCTATAAGAGTGAAAACATAGCTAACTTAGATCAAGCTCTGGGAATCAGTTTATGAAAATCCAAAAAAATTATAATGATCATAAGCTACTGGACAGCTTTTAATAGAGCTAATAAAAATTAAGAAGACTTTTGTGCCAAAAATCGAAGATAAAAAACAGCTTTAAAAAGAGCTTTTAAAAACTTAGATGAAATAAGATGAATATTAAGATACAGATGATTCCATGCCAGAACTTGTAGATTAATTATTATTTAATAAAGTTATATTATAATGTAGGAGCTTGAGTTTTTTAAGTTTTATTTGATGGAGGAGTTGAGCTGAATTGGAGCCAAAAATGAAGAGCTTACTAAAACAATGTTGGCTTTATTAGGTATTAAGCTTCTTAAAGACCAAAGAAAGTTGCAAAGAAATAAGATAGATGAGAAAGAGACTAAGTAGATGGTAGGTAAGATAATAAGTGGAACTAATAACAGAATGGACAAGAGATAGATCAATTTAACAAGATGGAAAATAAAATATCAAACATCACAGCAATGATTCTTAGATGTAAACTAAAAAGAAGATAAATTTTACATCAAACTGGAAAGATTTAAGCTTAGGACCAAAGATATAAAGAATAAAAGATGGATGATATTCCTGTTAAAGAAGATAAGAAACTTTAAGAGTTGAAATAAAATAATGAAACATAGAAAGATAAATAGAATTAAAAATAAAGTTCAAATAAAATAAAAGTCGGAAAAGTTGCTGAGTCTAATATACAAGACCTTATATAAAGAGATAAGTAAAAATATTATAAACAAGAGAAAATGAGATAAAGTTAATAAATATAAGAAAGTAGTTAAGAAGAACTAAGTCTTAATAACTCCTTAAAATAAAATAAGAATAATGCTAAGAATTATTCTATAAATAATGACAATAATTTAGTTCATGGGTGTAAAAAATTTCTTAAGTCAAGTGTCGTTTAAAGACTGTATGCATAAAAAGATGCTTCATAGATGAGTCAAAGCAAGCACAGTGATTTCCAGCCTAACTAAAATGATAGTCATGATAACACCATGAATTCTTATCTAAATGAGAAAATCAAATAAACAGAAGCTATTAAAGATCTTTTATTAGAGACAAGAAAAATAACCAACAAATACTAAGACTCTTAAAACTTTAACTAAAGTGAATCTGAGATGAGCTATTCAGAAAATGACAGTCAAATGATAAATCCAAAATTTGCTCAAAAAACTCAAAATTAATACAAAAATTAATCTTTATTAGATTTCTAAGACCTTGGTCTCTTCCTCTATTCATTTTTGTTCTTATTTAAATAGATTGTAAACCTTGTTCATTTTTTTATACAAATAAACCCCAAATATTGATGCTAAGATCTCTATTAAAAAAAACAATACAAAAACTAACATGTAGAAATATAGTCAATTATTACTAGCTTTAATGATATTTTTATGATCAAAAAACTCCTCCACGTTTTCCAAAGTTGAGCCAACAAAAACATAAAAACTTACTCTAAATAAAGAGTCTAATAAACCTGAGACTAAATAGTCTTTTCTCTTTATACCAATGAAGATTTACACATAGTTTTTTTCAGCAAAATTTATTGGCAAATTTCTAAGCAAAATTGCAAGCTTAAGTCCATTAGTTTCTCAATAATGCTTAATGACGTTTATCATATGTATTTATTCTATGTACTTACTAAGGTACTATTGTAGTCAGCTCATGATCTCAAAAATCAAAAAATTCCAAGCATTTTATACACACAAAAATACTACCAAAGAAGAGACAAAATCTTACATATAAAAACTAGAGAGTACAATAAAGACCCCTATACTTGGCAAACAAAAAACTTCTAAGGGGCTTACTAACAAAAAATATACTAACATTTATATTGAGATATTTTGTCTGGAAATCCACTCACTTTTTTCTTCTAAAATCTCTTTGATTTTTTTTGCATGAAATTCAAAGAAAAAATACATCGATAAATAAATAGCTAAAACCCCAACCGTTGCCAATAAAAATCAAGCTCCTCAAAAATTCATTCCAAATTTATAAAATAAATAATTAGATAATAAAATAATGCAATAGGAACAAGCATCAATGCTGTCTTAAGAGGACAATGAGAATTCCTTGACCCCAGAAGAACAAGCTTAAATAATTTGGAAAAAAAACATCCCTCTATATTACACAAGCTTTATTGGACATACTCTCAAGGAATCCTCACTTACTTGCTAGTTCCTTCCAGAGATCAAAAAATCAACTGAAAATCTTCTCACTAAACAGAAGATTCTAACAGCAACTCATAATGACAGCTCAGAGACAAATTATATATTTCTTTCAAAGGTTTTGACACCAAATCCTGATTACAAAAATCTGAGTCTTGAAAAGTTTAAAATTGTTGAAAAAGAAAATTCCTATTTAAAAGCTAAGTAAAATGCCATTGAGGTGGAAATGAGGATAATGCATCCAGGATAAGTCAACAAGGCTTGAGCCTCATACTAGTCTTATAACTTAATAGCTACGAAATCAAGTGACTCTAATGTGTATGTCTTTGACTACACAAAACACGGTTTCTCATAAGAGGAAAAAGAGCCAGGACCATTGGCAGTTCTCATTGGTCACGAGACTGAGGGCTGGGGTCTTGATTGGTCAATTTAGAACCATTTTCTAGCATCCTCAGATAACAATGGAAAGGTTTGTATTTTTGATCTTGAATAGCAAACTCCTGAAAAAATACTAACAAACTCTCAAGGCAAAAAAGTGTATCATTTAAGATCAGCTTTTGAGCATGTTTACTAAGCAAAGGAATAAGCCATAAACGATATTAAGTTCAACAAATTTTCTAAAGAGATTTTTGGATTCTCTTAAGACAATTATACAGTAATTGTTGACTAAAGAGATTGTTAGAAAAACAATGCATTTTGAATACATACTAGTTAGGCTGAGAGCTACTGTCTTGATTTTTCGTGCTTTAATGAACACTTGATCTTGACAGGAGATCAAAATGGTTGAGTAACTGTCTATGACTTTTGATAAGCAAATCAAGAGCTTTTTGTATTATAGGACCACTAGCCAACAGTTTAAAGAGTTGAATGGAGCCCGATGCTGCCTAGTCTGTTTGCTGCGGCTGATTAGGGTGGCTAGGTTAGATTCTATGACTGCGCAAAAATGTAGAAGGATAACGGACTTGTTTTTATTAATCCAGGAATGGGCGAGCCAATTAATGACATATGCTGGAACTATAATCACGAGCTAGGATTTGTATCTGTGGATGCTTATTGTAATTTATTTGTGTATGAAATGGATCAAAGATTCTTTGCTAATTAATGTTTTAGATTTTATCTATTTAGTATTTATACTGTTAATTATTTATTATTAAAATTTATTAATTAAGAGTTTGAGGAATTTTAGAAGGAGATTCTGACTACAATATTGTTATTTGTTTATTTATAGAAAAATTATCAGTTTTTTAATTGATGTGTGTTTAGGCTAGAGAAATAAGCTCTTTAAATGTGAGAGCTTATAATGTTTTTTAAGAAAGTATTTATTGTTTATTAGTCTTATATTTAGGTGCCGTCAAAAATGGAGTTGTTTTATCAACAATTTATATATCTTATTATCGATAATCTATATCTTTTGCTTGATGAGAATTTTTATTATATTTATTGTAATCTTAAACAACTTTTATTTATTTGAATATTTAAGATAACTATTATTTTTATTCTTTTTATTCTTTTACTTTGATCTTTAATTATTAACAATAAGATGTTATTTCTTTTTCTAAATGCTTATTATTTAATTGTATTTAAATTTGTTTGATTTATTTAATGTTTTTTAAAGCCATTACATCATCTTTTTGCTCAAATTTATTATATGATAAATCAAGCTTAGCCAATTATATTGTTTACTAAATATTTTTTATATTCTCAATCCTTTTTAGCTTATTATAACTAAGATCAAGCTCTTGTAATTTTCTAAGCTGACTAAGAATTAGCCAAAATTATTCATTATTTTCCTTAATTTAATTATTTGATAAATTAAGTATTTTTAGCTCTTATAGTTCTTTAATATCTTCATGTAAATTTTCAATATAATTTCCAGTAAGATTAATCTATGTCAAACTACTTAAATTATTCACATTTTCTAAGCTCTTGATATTATTAAAAGAAAGATTAAGAATCTACAGCCTAACTAAGTTTGTTTTATTCTATGGAAATCAACTTATGTTATTTCTCTCAAGCTAAAGTTCAATAAGATTATCAAGACCTTAGAACTGCTCAAAATTTAGTTGATTATAATTTGCGATTAAAACTCTAAAATTCTCAAAAAGCTGGAAATCTGTTGCCTTAGTTTTTGTTATATGAAGACCAGAAACGTCACAAAAAATAACCTCTTATGGCAATTCACATTATGTTTTATTAAGAATCAAAACCCCATCTAAAATTTGTTCTTGATTATTTTCTTTAAATTTATTTGAGAT
>ERZ724506.621-NODE-621-length-12402-cov-3.318458_pt1 | contig 12402 bp, 22 predicted proteins | sample MGYA00376039_ERZ724506 | MGnify/ENA primary metagenome ERZ724506 (study PRJEB28724, sample SAMN07190887) | wastewater metagenome | isolation source: effluent of sewage treatment plant in Hong Hong | place: USA: Christiansburg, Virginia | collected 2016-03-01 ... | reverse complement strand
CCTTTTGTTGGTGCCGGGAATGTTATAACTGAGGTTCCTAAGCATATGTCAATATACGGATCAGATATTGATTCTGATTTAATTGCACTGCTTCAGTATGTCCAACAAGGAGGGGAACTTCCAAACACAGTAACACATGATTGTTATAAAGCAGTTAAAGCCAATCCAGAACACTTTAGTAAGCATTTTGTTGCTTTTGTTTCTATTGGCTGCAGCTTTAGTGGAAAAAAATGGGGAGGATTTGCAAGAGGATGTACGCCTAAAGGACGTCAAAGGAACTATGCTCTTGAGTCAAGAAATAAACTAATGAGTATGGATTTTAAGAATATTCACTTTGAACACAAAACATACTCTGAAGTTTCTGTTAACGAGACGAGCATTGTCTATTGTGATCCACCTTATGCTGGAACTACAGGATATAAAACCAAGTTTGATAGTGATTCCTTCTGGGAATGGGCGGAGAAGTGCGCTAAAGTCGCGGATGTTTACGTTAGTGAATACAACGCGCCACCTGGATGGGAATGTATTTGGGAAAAAGAAACAGCTAGTCTATCAGGAAAGGCTTCTGCAGGAAAACGCGCAACAGAAAAACTATTTAGGATTAACAAACAGGAGATGGCGCTGTGAAAGTTACTATTGCTTTTGAGACCTGTAACTGTGAAGTTACCGGGGAATACCATCCTGCGGAGTGGGAGGATGGTTTTCTGTTTGCCGGTGCAGAATTTTATGTGGAGGATTTCACCCTAGACTTTGAAGACGGGCTTAAAGTTAGCCTGGATGATCTACCTGTTGGGATGGTGGATTCGAAGTTCTTTGACGAACTGGAACAACGGTGTATTGACAAGATTGAGGGACAGAGCAATGAAGAATGAACAGGCCAGCGCACGCACTGCTGATGCGGTGCAGTTCATGCAGTTGCGGGTGGCGGCGAAGGACGTGGTCCAGTTGGTCGAGTATATGCTCCAGCACGGTGAGTGGTACTTAGCGGAAGAACGGATTGAGAGACTACGCAACGCTCTGGAAGGATCAGTGTGTCCTGCCTGCGGCAGTGACCGCAACGAGCGTGATGAGTTGGATAAAGCTGAACGGGAGATCGAGCGCCTACGATCCGCGCAACGCACGCATCACGACTCGCACAAGACGGCATGGCGCCCCGTCTTTCTGCACCCGCCCGCCGCCGAAGTGCAGCGACTGCGGGAGGCGCTGGAATATCTGATTGAGAAATGCGGCGATAGCGACGATGCGCAGTACAGCACGCTTGGGACGAAGTTCGTTCGCGACATTGCGCGCCGCGCGCTGGAGGGGTCGTGATGGATTGCGCTGGAGCAGATCGAGCTTGAGGCCAACCAGCCATACATCCAGCGCATTGCGGCCGAAGCACAGGGCTTGACAAACCCTAAATAGTCCTGTACAATCTAAGGAGTAACTACAGAGGCAACAATGGAACTCATCCTAGATATCGAAACCAATTCGGATAAGTCACACATCTGGATGGTTGTCACTAAGAATCTTGCAACAGGGGAAACTCTTTGTCACTCAGCAGCACAGACTCTAAGCATTCAGATCGAGCAAGCCGACAAGGTTATCGGACACAACTTAATCGGCTTCGATCACTACAACCTTCAGAGGTTGTGGGGGATTCCCAGCTTTCTGGAGAAGTGCTGGGACACCTTGATTGTATCGAGGTTACTCAAGCCAGACATCGCAGACGGACACAGCCTCGAAGCTTGGGGAAGGCGTCTAGGCAACAAGAAGATTGACTACAAAGAAGAGTACATAAAACAGAAATTTAGCTTTTATCAGGCACCCGACTATGCCTATAAAGAGAATGACGAATGGGACGATCCTATTCTTCCTCTCATGGCTGAATACTGTGAGCAGGACGTAAACCTAACTGCTGACCTGTACCACCACCTTAACAAGCAACTTGTGCGACAGAAGTTTAGTAACTACTCAGTTACTCTAGAGCATCAGGTTGCTGCTATCGTGGCTGAGCAGGTTCGTAATGGTGTGCTGATTGACCAACGTGCGTTGATGCTGTTGAAGGCCGATGTAGAGGTAGAGCTTGCTAAGATGACTGAACAGTTGGTGAAGGACTTTGAACCTACTATAGTTCAGCTTAAAACTAAGCAAAAAGTGATACCTTTTAACCCTGGCTCACGTATGCAGATCATTGACCGGCTCAAGGCTAGGGGTTGGGTGCCTACTGAGTTCACTGAGAAGGGTAATGTGATTCTGGATGAAGAGACTTTACAACATCTCAACATCCCGGAAGCAAAGACTTTCCTTCGGTTCTTCGAGCTACAAAAGATCAACTCATTCCTGACTAACTGGGATGGGAAGATCGAGGAAGATGGTAGGATTCACGGTCAGGTGTACACTAACGGTGCAGTTACAGGGAGGATGACGCACAGTAACCCTAATCTAGGGCAGGTTCCATCGGCAAAGACCCTACTGGGTCAACTATGCAGGGAAGTCTTCACAGTCCCTGAAGGGTGCTCGATGGTTGGCATTGATGCTAGCGGCCTTGAGTTGAGGATGCTGGCCCACTACATGCAGGATGATGATTACATTAAAGCGGTTTGTGAAGGGAAGTCAGCAGACAAAACTGATGTGCACTCTCTCAACCAGAAAGCTGCTGGACTTGCAACGAGAGACCAAGCCAAGACGTTTATATATGCTTATCTTTACGGGGCAGGGGACGAAAAGATCGGTGCAATCGCTGGAGGTGGTGCTAAGGCAGGGAAGAAACTTAAAGCCGACTTCCTTGCAAAGACGCCTGCTCTTGATGCGCTCAAGAAGAAAATTACAAGGATGGCAGAGAAAGGGTCACTGCCTGGACTGGACGGTCGTCGATTATTCGTTCGGTCCCAACACAAAGCCCTCAATACTCTCTTACAGGGAGCTGGAGCAGTGGTGATGAAAGAGGCTTTGGTGATCTTTGAAGGTAATCTGAAGGCTCTTGACATTCCACACAAGTTTATTTTGAATGTTCATGATGAGTTCCAGCTAGAGGTGCCTACGGAGTATGCTGAGAAGGTTGGGCAGGTTGGAAGAGCTTCTATCCAGGCTGCTGGGGTAACTTTGAAGTTACGTTGTCCGTTAGATGGGGAGTATAAAGTTGGACGAAACTGGCGTGAAACTCACTAAAAGGACTTGACAAACCCAGAAAAGCCTGATACACTACCTATATACGCTGTAGTAGCTCAGTGGTAGAGCAAGTGCTTTGTAAGCACTAGGTCGTGGGTTCGATCCCTACCTACAGCACCATTTATCGGAGATAAATAGATAGTTAAGCAAAGCTTAACGCACCAACGAATGGTGTCAGCGGGATATTGGCTAAGCCTGCGCAGACTGTAAATCTGTATTGTGCACTGACACGGTCCTGGTTCGATTCCAGGGACACCCACCAAACAGCCCTTCACTAAGGAAAACCATGCTTTTTAATAAAGAGTTCTTGCAGGATACTTGTGGCGACAAGAATGACGTAGAGAATGAGATTTATGACACGTCTCGATGGTCTATTCATTACTCTCGTGTTTTTAAGTATAACGGAAAGTTCTACTCAGCGCCTTACCGTGTAGGTGCGACAGAAATGCAAGAAGAGTATCCTTACGAAAACGATGATGAAGATATTGAATGTCCGGAGATGGAGCCTTATCAGGAAACTGTAACGCGGTATCGGATTAAGCAGTAATACACAGCCCTCATGGCGGAATCGGTAGACGCAAGGGACTTAAAATCCCTATGTTGTAGGTTCGAGTCCTACTGGGGGCACCAAGGTAACCACGTTAAACGGAGTTTAACTGATAGTTAATCTTCGATTAACCACTAAGGAGTTATAAATGAACGAAACTGTGGTTTCTGAGAAGTTTATTAAAGGTCTGCGTAACATCGCAGAATCCCGCCCTGAACAGGCTGAAGAGATGTTTCCGGCTAACGGAGTTGTGCTCAAAGCCTACCGTGCAGGCGCACTCATGGGTGGTGTGACTCTTGCACAAACCTTGTGTGAAATGCTTGGTGTTGTGTATACTGACAACCTTGATGACAAAGAACTGGCTAACCTGGAGGAACAAGACAATGTCTGAAGCTATCAAACCTGTGAAGATCAAAGGCACTGCTTTTTGGGCTTGCCTGGACAAAGTTAACACAATGTCCGGCAACTATCAGATCGACATCGGCGAACTCTCTGAAGCGGCTGTGAAGGCTCTCGAAGAGATGGGAATCACCGCCCTGCACAAAGAGCAACAAGGTTTCTACATCACCTGTAAGAGCAAGTATGCCATCTTCGCAGTTGACCCCGATGGTGATCGGATTACCGATAAGGTAGGCAACGGCTCCAAAGTTATCGCACTGATTGCTCCTTACGATTGGAAGTTTAAGAACAAGAAAGGGGTCAGTGCTTCTCTGAAGAAGCTTGTGATTACCGAGCTTGTTCGTTACGAAGCTGGCGATGATGCTGATGTGGCTGATGATGAGGAAGCTCTGTAATGGTTAACAGGGACTTGATGCTTAAGTGGATCAAAGCCCTGCGTAGTGGAGACTACCCCCAAATCAGGGGGTTTCTTCACACGACAGAGGGACTGGATGCACTAGGAGTGTTGTGTGATGTTGTAGACCCGCAGGGTTGGGACATTGAAAATCCCCACCACAGTATGGCTACAAAGCCCTACCCAGCACGTACTTTCTATGACTTCACTTGGAAGGGTGTAAGTAGCACCTACGTCCTTCCAGAGCCTCTGCAGGACTATCTAGGTGTTCCTCACAACTTCTGCTATCAGATGGTGGAGTTTAACGACAAGCGAGGAATGGACTTTAACCAGATCGCGGACATGCTTGAAAGGATCTACATTGTCAATTAGGCTTGCTATCTGTACCCCCTCTGCAGGCTTCGTTAGAGTCGAGTTTGCAGAGTCCCTTGCAAGACTACAACGGTCTTTGCAAATCGACAATAACTGCAAAGTTACCGATCAAAAGTTCTTCTACATTTGTGGAAGTGTGATTCCGTACAATCGACAATGGTGTGTCGATCAGGCTATGCAATGGGGAGCTACTCATGTCCTGTTTCTTGACGACGACATGGCTTTTAGGCCCGAAGTGGTTAAGCAGTTACTTAAAAGCCACAAGCTTCCAATTGTGGCAGCCAATTGTGTCAAGCGCGTCTACCCTCTTACTTTTATGGCACTGGACTTCGCGGGACAAGAAGTTAAATCAGATGATGCGGCGACAGGCATCGAAGAAGTAATGTTGGCAGGTAACTCTGTCATCCTGATTCGCATGGAAGTGTTTCGCAAAGTACCTAAGCCTTGGTTTGCTTTCCCCTACATTCCTGCAGAGGATAACTTCGAGACTGAAGACTATTTCTTTCAACGTAGGGCACGCGAAGCTGGGTACGCTACCTTTGTGGATCACGACGCAAGCAAAGGAGTTGTACACATTGGCGCACACAACTTCAACTATAACGACGCCTTTCATCTTCAGAAAGCCAGCAAATGATTACCTTGTTTGATAACTTCGAAGGCAGCAGCGTAAACCTTAAGTGGTCCAGTGCCACAGCTAGCGAAGTCTTGATTGCACCGGCTGTGCAGGGCAGTGAAGTCATCAGTGATGAAAAGCGATGGCTTCGTCCTACGGTTGGTGTGCGTGAGGTGAAAGGATTGAATGGTGTTATTTCTAATGTGGTTGTTCCTGTTCCTGTTCCTACTCCGGCTCCTGCGCCGGTAGTTCCTCCGGCTCCTGTGGTTGTAACGCCTCCGCCGTTGCCTCCTGCCACAGCACAGGTATTCAGCGGTAACTTCACAGTTACTATCAACAACGACGGTACTCGTACCTTCACTGGGACTTATCGATAATGGAGCCTCTGTTGGTTAGTGTAGGGTGGGCCTACGTAGCTCATTGGTTGTTGGGCTTTCTGGTGGGCTGTGTAGTTATGTATGTTGGGTTTACTACCAAGGACTAAGATGTACCTTCCAAACGATGTGGCTAGATGTGCTGATGCTCTTGACATGAACTGTCAATTCAGGCATAATTGTAAACGATGGGTGTATCGGTATAACAGAACCACATGGCCTTCAAAGTCTGACCCACATGTTTGGGTAGCCTTTGCGAAGGATCAAGTGGACAACAAAGAAGGCATCTGCCTTTACCAGATGAGGATTGACTAATGTTTGAAACTTACATGAAATTGGTTGAAGAGTGGGCTGAAGCGCGTGGTATCCTGACTAACGGCACAGCTACTGCACAGCTTTTGAAGACTATCTCTGAAGTTGGCGAACTAGCCGATGCGCACAACAAAATGGACAAACCAGCGATTGTTGATGGTGTTGGTGATGTGTTGGTGTGTCTGATTAACTACTGCGCTATCCAGAATATCAACATCGTCCAATGTCTTGCTGTGGCCTATGATGAAATCAAAGACCGAAAGGGGTACTTGAATGCCAACGGAGTCTTCGTTAAGCAGTGAGCAGGCGGCTAGGTATCATTGGCTAATGGACCACATTACCTTCCATAATGAAAGGGATATGGGGCCTGGACGCCACTGGACTGTGTCTTTTTACGTGCCTCATCAAAGCCGTAACAAGAGCCCAGAAGAGGATATAGACTACGCAATGAGGCATGAGAAATGGTAGACAGTCCTAAGATCGCATTGATTGACGGAGACATCTTGACCTACAGGCTAGGCTTCGGAGGCCAGAAGAAGCTTCCTGATGGGACTATAGAGCCTATTCCTGACAAGGTTATGAAGCATCGGGTTGATGACTTCATCAGTGATATGCTGATGTTTCATCTCCCTGCTGTGGAGGACTACGAAGGCTACTTGTCCCTGAACTCTGACGATAACTACCGCCATGCCATCGCAGTCACTGCACCCTACAAAGGCAACAGAACTGAAATGGTAAAGCCTGTTCACTATGAATTAATCAGGGAGCACCTATTGACTTCCTGGGAGTTTCATGGTATCATAGGTCAAGAGGCTGACGATTCGTTAGCACAGGAACAAACAAGGCTAGGTAACTACTCAGTTATCTGCTCAATCGACAAAGATATGCTGCAGGTTCCTGGGTGGCACTGGAACTTCGTTAAACGCGAAATGAGGTACGTAAATGAGTCTGAAGGATTTTACAATTTCTGTATCCAGATTCTCACAGGAGATCGGACAGACAACATTATCGGAATTCGAGGCATCGGTCCTGCTAAAGCTGCTAAGTGCCTTGAGCAAGCAAGTACAGACATCGAGAGGCTCCGCGCAGTGTCAGAAGTATATAGACATTCTGGCGATGAGCTACTTCTCCGCTTTAAAGAAAACGCAAGGCTCCTCTGGCTCCGACGACGAACCGACGGGGCTCCTGAATTGATTGAAGAGTTACTGAAAGAGTTTCAATGAAGACATCCAGCGCAAAAGCTAAAGGTCGGAAGCTACAGCAGCACGTTCGTGATGTTCTCCTTGAAGCCTTCCCAACTCTAGGGCCTGACGATGTGAAAAGCACTTCGATGGGTGCTCAGGGTGAGGATGTGCAGCTTAGCCCTGCAGCAAGAAAGCTGATGCCGATTGCTGTAGAGACTAAGGCAAGGAATAGCATCGCAGCATGTAGGTTCTTTGAGCAGGCACAGGAGCATGCAAAGGCTGTGAAGGGCGGTAAAGCTAAAGCAGTTGTAGTGATGAAAGAAGATCGTAAACAACCAGTAGTCATGATTGACTTAAACTTTCTGGTACAACTACTTCAGTACCGTGAACTCTACTTGGAGAAAATGAATGGGACAACCACATAAACATGCAGAAGTCATCAAAGCCTGGGCAGACGGGGAAGAGGTTCAGTACAGTTTAGATGGGCTGGTGTGGACAGACCTTCCTAATCCACTGTTTGCTAATTCTGACGCAAAGTACCGTGTCAAGCCTAAGAACATCACTGTGAGGCGGATTCTTAGTTACAACATCCGCACAGAAATGACACAGACTCTGGAGGTTTCGTTTAGTCATGTCGACCCTAACATCGAATACACCTTCGATCCTGACGGTAAGCTTCTGGACGCTAAGGTGCTCAAGTGAAAGTTGAATACATCGATCATATGGGCAGTGATTTGTCAGTCGTCAACGCAGCCAGGGTTAGCTTTGACAAAGAGTCAGATTGGGACTGGATCAATGATGATGAGGAAGGGGTTTTGTATAGCAAAGACGCAAAGCTAATCAGCTACCTAGCCTCTCATGGGCACTGGAGTCCTTTCGCGCACACCAGCATCAGCCTACGTTGGAAAGCACCGATCTTCGTAGCTAGGCAGCTTGTGAAGCATCAGGTAGGGCTGACATGGAATGAGGTTAGTCGCAGGTACGTAGATAGTCCTCCTGAGTTGTGGTGGCCTGAGAAGTGGCGTAAGGCTGCTGAGAATGTGAAGCAGGGCAGTAGTGATGAAGAGTTCTTTAGTAAAGACATGGATTGTTTTTGCCTGAATAGTGAACTGTCTTTGTGGAACTACAAAGCCTTAATAGAACAGGGTATGTGTCCTGAACAGGCTAGGATGTTCCTTCCTCTGAACACCTACACTGAATGGATCTGGACAGGTTCCTTGTATGCTTGGGCTAGGGTTTGGAAGCAAAGGACTTACCCAACTGCGCAGGCTGAGACTCGAAACTTGGTTCATCAGATTGAACCAATCATGCAACAACACTTCCCGGTTAGCTGGGAAGCACTGACTAAGGAATGAACATGAACGATAAAGTGATCTACACCTTCCATTACATGGGCCAAGATGGCGATGGTTCGGAGCACCCTTCTACAAAGTCTATTGACTTCGCTGTAGACTTTGACGACAGTGTTCAGTGGACTAAAGTGGCTGACGAGTTCTTCAACTTCCTGAGCAGCATCTATGGCTATCGGTGCAGTGCTAAGAAGTACGCTGCACACAACGAAGCAGGGATCTGATGAGTAGAGTCCACGCTGTAATCCCTGACTGCCAAGTCAAGCCTGGACAGAACTATAGCTTTCTTCGCTGGGTAGGGAACTACCTAGCTGAGAAGAAGCCTGATGTGATTGTCCAGATTGGGGACTTCGCAGACATGCCTAGCCTGAGTAGCTACGATGTGGGTAAGAAGAGCTTTGAAGGACGGCGGTACAAGGAGGATGTTGCGGCTAGTAAGGAGGCTATGGCTACGCTGATGAATCCTATTCAGAGGCGTATCTATATGCAAGAGGTAAATCACAAGGTCCGCTGGAATCCTGAACTCCACCTTACGCTAGGTAATCATGAAAACCGCATTAACAGGGCTACGGAAAATGATCCCAAACTTGATGGTACGCTTAGTGTTATCGACCTTGGCTACGAGCCTTTCGGTTGGAATGTTGTTGACTTTCTTCACCCCATCGTCATTGATGGTGTTGCTTATTGCCACTATTTTACTTCAGGCATTATGGGGAGAAGTGTTACTTCGGCTCGCCAGCTAATCCTGAAGAAGCATATGTCCTGTGTTATGGGCCACAACCAGAACTGGGACATCCATCGTAGTGTCAGAGCAGACGGAAAGGGTGTAATTGGGCTGATGAGTGGTTCGTGCTACATGCATGATGAGGACTACCTAGGCCCACAAGGAAACCACTACAATCGTGGTATCTGGATGTTATATGAAGTCGAAGATGGTGACTTCCATCCTTTGCATATCTCGCTGAACTTCTTGGAGAAACGATATGACTATTAAGCCTGTTCTTCGAAAGTTTGTGTTTAATAGGGTTCCTTACTACACAGATGGTGGTGAGTGTTATGACCTAGGCTCTGAAGGGGATTTTGGACACTATGCTGCTTTGAATTTTGAATTGTTTTATGATAAAGCGGGAACGAAACCAGTTCCAAGCGAAGAGTGGCCTGATGAAGCGGGTTTTTATGAGAAAGCATGCGACACTTCAGAGGCTCTTTTGATGAGTTGTGGGCGGTGGGGCTTCGATCAACATGGATGGTAAGAAGGAATAACATGACTACTGAACACTTGTATATGGGCGACGAAGGCGACTGGAAAGTCCTGTGGCCTAAGAACGTCTTCACAAACTCTGAGCCAATCAACTTCCAGACTAAGCGTACTCCTCTAGAGGAAAAGCAACGTAAGTCGTTTATGAACCGGGTTGGCGGTGTAACCAGTTTCTCAATCGGTAGCAACCCCACACCTACTCAGTCTGCACGGGATATTCAGGTAGGCGGGCAGCACTACAAAAACAAGGCTATGCAGCCTTGGGACATTATTGATGCATGGGGGCTTGACTTCTATGAAGGTAATGTGTTAAAATACCTACTCAGGGCCAAGTTCAAGAATGGTGTTGAAGACCTGAAGAAAGCCCGACACTATCTTGACAAGAAGATCGAAGATGCTGACGCTTCGTGAATTAGGTCGGATGCTGGCACAGTACGATGTTGAACAGGTCTGTGAGTTGCTTGATATTGACTCTGAAGACCTGATTCAACGCTTTCTTGATGTACTTGAAGAACGTCAGGACTTTGTTCGCAAAGAACTAGATGCTGACGACGAAGACGACGAATTTGACAACGATAGGGAAGATTAATGAGCCTAGAGTTTATGAAGTACCCACACCTTGAGCGTTTCGGTAACTTGGAAGTTACTGGTATTGAGCACGGTGTTGTCTACGTCTTTCCTAAGATTGACGGCACCAACGCTTCGATGTGGTTCGATGGCACTACCTTCCATTATGGAAGTCGAAACCGTGAGTTGTCTATCGGTGCAGACAATGCTGGCTTCATGGCTATGATAGAATTGACTAACTATGGAGATAGCTACAAAACCTTCCTTGTCAATCATCCGCATCTTCGGCTGTATGGGGAGTGGTTGGTTCCCCACACCCTGACGAACTATCGTGATGATGCTTGGCGTCGGTTCTACGTGTTTGATGTGTTTGACACACAACAGCAGCTGTTTCTTCCGTACAGTGAATACTACACACTGATGCGGAACTACGAGATTGACATCGTTCCTTGCTACAAAGTCTGGAAGAATGGTGGCTATGAAGACTTCCTTGCCATTGCAAAGGAAATGAAGTTTCTCCTCAAGGATGAAACAAAGTTTGGTGAAGGTTGTGTCATCAAGCGTTACGATTTCCAGAACCAATACGGCCGTACTGTGTGGGCTAAGATTGTGCTGGCCGAATTCAAGGAGAAGCACGTTGCTCATCAACCAGACACTGGCGGTACTGATGCGTTTGAAGAACAAGTGGCGAATGCTCTTGTCACTTCTGCACTGGTTGATAAGGAATACAGTAAGATTGCTCTCGAAGGCTGGACTAACCGTAGCATTCCTCGCCTACTTGAGACTGTTTATCGTTGTGTCGTGGTTGAAGAGCTTTATGACTACCTCAACAAAAACAAGAAGCAAAGCACAATCAACTTCAAAACGTTGAAGCACTTTGTAAACGCTAAAGTCAAGGAATTGAAGAAGGAAGTTTTCTGATGGAAGTAAATCGATTCAAAAACAGTTTTGCTGAGAACATCTTTCGATTTAAGTATGCTCAAGGTCCAAACGATAGTTGGGATGCCTTGGTTGATCGCCTTGTTGATGATGTGTGTGGGACTCGCGGAGGAACCCTTCAGCCACTAATGTCCGCTTCTGATATGAAGGACTTAGCAGAGCACATGAAACGAATGGCATTCTTGCCTGGAGGCCGCTATCTCTACTACGCTGGGCGTCAGTTCAAAGCCTTTAATAACTGCTTCTTACTCCGGGCTGAAGAAGACACGCGAGAAGAGTGGGCGAATGTTACGTGGCGTGCCATGTCATGTTTGATGACTGGCGGAGGTATTGGCGTTGATTACAGTCGTCTCCGGCCTTCGGGGCGCATTCTCCAGCGAACTGGAGGCAAAGCTTCTGGACCGATTCCTCTGATGTACGGGATTAATGAACTGGGTCGTCAGATTATGCAGGGAGGAAGTCGTAGAAGTGCTATCTATGCTTCGCTTGACAGTAAACATGAGGACATCCCTCTCTTTCTTCGAGCAAAAAATTGGGAAGATCAGCAATGCGGAACATCAGGACTGAGCTTGAAACAGATGAAGGAACAGGACTTCAACTTCCCTGCTCCCTTGGACATGACGAATATCAGCGTGAACTACGACGACTCCGCAGGCTTGCTAACTGGGAACCCCGTATTTCTGGAGAACTGCCTTCAGGCGATGAAGACGGGGGAGCCTGGGTTCAGCTTCAACTTTGGGGACAAGAGTAATGAAACGCTTCGCAATGCTTGTACGGAAGTTACAAGTGAAGACGATTCTGACGTATGCAATCTTGGCAGCATCAATCTCGGCAATATTGACAGTCTGGAAGAGTTCAAAGCTGTTGTTTCCCTTGCTTCAAAGTTCCTCGTCTGCGGAACCCTTCGCGCCGATCTGCCTTACGACAAAGTCTACAAAGTTAGG
>ERZ724506.620-NODE-620-length-12402-cov-10.737588_pt1 | contig 12402 bp, 6 predicted proteins | sample MGYA00376039_ERZ724506 | MGnify/ENA primary metagenome ERZ724506 (study PRJEB28724, sample SAMN07190887) | wastewater metagenome | isolation source: effluent of sewage treatment plant in Hong Hong | place: USA: Christiansburg, Virginia | collected 2016-03-01 ... | reverse complement strand
GTAATAAAACATCAATTATTTATATAGATATAATAAAAATAAAACTATTTTAAATATAAATAAAAAAATTAGTTAATAATATATGAATTGCAGCATGAAAAACACTAAATAATGTATTAATCAATTCTATCCTGTTTGTTTACTGAATTGTCTTCTCCACATTACTAGCAAATATATTTATTATCTATTAAAATAAAACTCTCCAAGCTTATATTTTATTTCATTCACTGAATTAAAAATCTCAATTCTTAAAATTACTCCTCAAAAATATCTTCTCTTAAATTATTCCAATCTTCATATAGTTAAAGCAACAGCTTTAACTTTTCTATTTATTGGCTATCATTATTTCTATCTGGATGGTTTTATTTTACAAACTTTTTAAAGACTTATTTAACTGTTTCATTATCACTATCAAAATCTAAACCCAAAAATTATCAAATTTGCATTAATTTCTATAGATTATAAATTTAAATATAAGTTATGTATTTCCCTTATATTTTTTTATTTTTGCTAATTGGTTTTTTAAGAAATTTATAAGATACATTGATAGATTTCATAAACATAAACCTTAAAGAGATTAATGGTTATAAAAACTCCTCAATGTTAGAAATGGCCTATCATTTGCCCATTCCGCCTCATTAAACTATTTATTAAAAGAAAAAGCTAATTTAAAGTAATAAAAATTTGAATAACTTAAAAGACTTAAAAAATAATGACATGGATCCTTAATAAAAGGCTATTTAGGATTTCTATAATCACTACATTGATTAAGTTCTCATGAGAAAGGATGTTTAAAATAGTCTTCCTTAGGAATAAATTGTTCAACAAATCTGATAATAATGTTTTAATTTATATTTTATTTAGAAATTTTTTTATTTATCACTTGTACCTAAAACAAAATTTAATCTACTATATTTATTTTCTATATTTTTCCTTTATTTATAAACTAATAATAATTTTTTAGATTTATAATATAATAGGCTTTTTCTTTACCAATATGGACTCAAACTTAATAAGCTTTATTTATTTTAATAATTTTGTAAGAGAAGTGAATTAAAAATTAAAATTTAATTATTTTGCTCATTTTTGTTTAAGCTAGCTATTTGTTTTTTCCATAACTTTTGAAGATCTTAGTATAATTTGCTTTATTTATCAACTTCAACCTTTATAATATTGTTATCTAACTTTTACTTTCCTTCCTTTTTTATACTGTTCTCTTCTTAACTAGATTCTTAAACTCTATCAAAATCATTAGTGCTAATATTATATTAGTCTTTTTGGCACATGTAACTTCAAAATAAATTCAAATTCTAATGATCATCTATATTCTAGTAAACTTAGTCCAACTGGTCTTCATATGTATTTGATAATACATCCACCTAATACAAATTATCTTATTACTTAGATATAGTTTAGCAATTTATTATCATATTATTTTAAGAAGAGAGAACAAATGTCTTACCGTTTATTTACAAAGAATCAACACCAGTTAGATATGCCTCTCTATGTTTAATTGAGTAGTCATAAAGTCATACTATTTATTATCAATTCTATAGCAATCCATTAAAGTTATTATTTTAATCAATTAATCCGTTAACTCCTCTTATAAATTTATAAATCAGTGGATTCTCAATCAAATCATTTTCTTTATATTTAATATGAGATAAAAAGTTTATTTAACCTTTTCTCCTAAGAGAAAATAAAATCAATTTAGTTCAATTTCTCAAATCATGTTCAAAGTTTTTTTAATTAAATTCAAATTTATTTTTTGTAAAAATATTCTTTGAGAAAATTCTATTGTCTGGAGGTATATTACAGTTGTGTTTGAAATTAATAACACCGTTTCTAGGAAATCAATAGTCATAAAATTCTATTCATTCACTGAGCACCACTCCAAATAGTTTAAAACTATCATAGTTAAAACTCTGATAAATTAGCTTCATATCTTCTTTTTTTAATTCTATTTCAAATTTTTATTCTTTGCTCAATAACTACGATTTTTTGTATACACATTCTTTGGTATTAAAAATAAATTCATTTTAGCAACCCACGCTTTGTATTATGATTATTTGTTAGGGAAAAGAATAAGTGTATTTGTAATTTAATTCAAAATCATAAGTAGATATTTCTGAGGAGTTTTGAGTGTATAGTAATACATTAATCAGACCACATTCTAAATTTAATTCTATTTATTTAATTCATTTTTAATCAAAATTTATTGTTTTAATTTGATTTAAGCTAGCCTTATATTTTTATTAAAAGTTTATTTAATACACTTAAATCATATCTTAACTAGCTGTGATTATATACACTTTATCATTGTTTTAGAAGCTCTTTATTTGCTCCAAATTTTTAACATTCACATTTTGAATTCATTAATGACTTTTCTTTTCAAAACAATTCTCTTAAAAACTATATTATATAGTTGTATAAAATAGGCTAATATCCTGAGTAACTAATAATCAGATAACAATTTTTTCTTAGCTTTTATTATGCTTAACATCAACAATACACAAGTTGCTTTGCTTATAGCTTTGCTCATAAATACTGTCAAGATATTCTTATAGTCTATTCTCTTCATCTTTTCCGAATTTTCGTTTAATATCTGATGGTCTCTTTTTCCTCTAAACTTTTTATCTCCAGTAATCAATTAATTATTTTCAACCAAAGCTTTTATTCCCATACTAGCATCCATATACCATATTATTCTATTCAAAATACTCTTATAGCTTTTCGTTCTCATTACTTCTCTATAGAGCTCATTTAAAGTTATTATAGTAGTCAATCCTGTCGTTTACATTTGTCTCCATTATTGTTAATTTCTTAATTTATAAATTATCAATATTTACTTAAAATTAAAAACCTTATAAAAACAATTAATTGTATAAACATGACCAAGTCCATATACAACAACATAGAAACATTCTCAACAATGAACAGCACAAGTGCCATGCCAGATTTGCTTCACAGAAATTCAAAAAGCTACAACGAACTTCTCTCCAAAGGAATTCTAAACCCCATTGAGAAAAAAGAAGCCTCAAATAAAATCCACGTGATTTCAAAGTCAATGACTGCTTTATAATTCACTGTGATTTTGAACGAGGCCTGATTCAAGCCTCTCCGAAAGGACACTCAAGTAAATCTTAAATCTTTGAAAAAAATCAAAAAATAAAACTCCAACACAAGTTTCTCAGAGTCAGAGATACATGAGCACTCTTCTCCATTTATTGATCTTTTGACAAGAATCTTTTTAAATCAACCAATTTTATTATAGGAGCTGGATCTGAGTGAAATGGAGAAAAACATCTTGACAGAAATAATCTCAAGAATTACTAAGAATAGTTTTGAGCCATCAGACTCTCACTCCTCTCTACAAGAATCACTCAACAGTTAAATTGAGAGATTAAGAAGTCTTCCCTCAATGAAAAGAAATGAGGAAAATATGAAATTTATTTTTAAGTTTGTAATGAAGAAAATTTAAGATGCCAAATAACTTTCCTAGGAAGAATTTTACTAATATTATTTTAGTGAGATTGCAAGAAATACTAATATTGATTTGGCCTGCTTTTATGATCCTATATAGAAGAAAAATCCTTAGTTCAAATCTCTCAATAAAGAGTATCTTATTTACTTGTTCAAGAGTCAGGAGTATAAAGAAACTTTTGTCTAGTTTCTAAATGAGGAAACGATATTGAAGAACTATGCATCGAAGCTTAACAGAAAGCTATAAGGAATTCTTTAAAGATTTTACTGAAGAGATTCACAGGGTTCCAAGGAGGAAATAAACAAGTATTTCCACTCAAACAAGCAGTGCAAATTGCCTTGGTGAATTCAGGAGATCTAGGAAGCCATTTAGTTCTTCCTCAAAATAATCAAAAAGGTTAAATAAATATCACAATATATTTTATTGTAATTAAAATAATAATATAAGTAATATATTTTTATTACCAAAGAGAGTGTCCTTGGGCTATAGCTTTGGTGATCTCAGTTTTCAAATCAGTAATGATTCCAGTTGTAAGAAGTATTCCTGTACCTGATCCAATGGCTCCAAGAAAGTCAGCCAACAAAGTAAGAGCTCCAATGAAGAATCCTCCTAGATAAGAGGCAACGGCAATGTTTCTGTCCAGCTTTTTGTTCAAAAGATTGATTGAGCCTCCATAAGCAGTGATGTTTTGCTGTCTAAGACTCTCAGTGACTTCTTTGGCACTGCTTCCCGAGTAGTTAACATAAAGTCTTGAGATTACTGAACAAGACACCAGAATAAAGGCAGTGTAGACTAGAGCATGAACTGGATTCTATAGTAGACTCTTGACCGACTCTGGAGCAGTAAAGTAGTATATAAGTCCTCCAGTTGGATAAGAGTGTCCACCAATGGCACTGCTCTTCCAAACTCCAAGCCATCTTATTGGCTTGATGTGTTTGAAGTTATTGTATATTATCTTAGACATGAACATCAGATTTGAAATAACTGAGTTTAAAACTATAATTGGAGTATTTGAAGTATAGAATAACTTAACTCCGTAAGAGTCAACATGTCCAGCCTATCTCTTGTCATGAATGGAAACATTTGACTAGAAACCTTGGAAGTAATTTACTAATAAGAAGATTCCTAAGGTAGTAATAACATTGTATAAGTTGGTCAATCCCTCTCTAAGGAAACCTTTCTTGAGAGCAACAAGCTTATTTGGCTAGTTATACAAGTAGCTGAAGAAAGCAACAAAGGCACCTTCATATTCGTCTCTAACTTTCAAGAATGAAAAAGACTTCCACAAAAGATCCTCACAAACATTAGTGGCAATAAACAAAGAAATTGCTGACACCAATCCATATCCTCCTTTCTATAAGAGCTCATCCAACATGATGACAATAAATGAGGCAAAGATCAGCTACACAACAATCATAAGAATGTTAATTGATCCAAGCTCTTTTGGATCTCCATAGTTGCCCATTAAAATATAACCAACAGACTATACCATGGCTATAATAATGGCAACAAGTTTCTATAACTAACTGTTTATTTCTCTGTCGTCTTTGCTGTTAGGATTGAGTCTTATTATCTGCGAGGCGGTCATAACTTGAACAATCATTCCTGCAGAAATAATTGGTCCAATACCCAGCTCCATTAAAGTTCCTCTGTTCGAGGCCATAATTACTCTGCTCCAATAAACAGGATCCTCTCCAAAAAGTTTCTAAATTCCAAACAAAGGTGTTTGAGAGCACACCAAGAAGAGAATTAAGGTGAGAGAGGTCCAGATAATTTTATCTTTCAAAGGAACTATTCTATTAGCTCTTTATATATCAGGTACCAAGTTTAAAATTGGCTTAATGTAGACCAGCAAATCAAATCCAGTTTGCTTTTTCATTTATAAAAAACACGTGGTAAATAATTTATTGTTTATATTTTTTAGTTTATTGTTAATTATGTCAAAGGATTTCAGTTTAATATACTAGGGCCATTTATCAGTATGATAGCCTTTGTCTTTGTCATTGTTTGAGAAATACTATCCTAATAGATAGATATTAGATATGTTGAGAAGATAGGGAATAGAGAATGTTTCCGATGTCATGGGATTCTCTGATAATTAATTAGCACAGATACTTTGTGTAAGCGTTAATAAAGTTGCAGAGCTGCAGGAGAACATAAGATAGTTTATAGAAAGAGAAAGAATATAGAAGTAAGGAAGTCTGATTGAAATGCCAGAAGAAATGTTAGATGACTAAGGGACTTGATAGAAAATATAAGAAGGATTTATGTATGTAGAATAAGATCAAATAACAGAGGTCTTTGGCTAAAGTGGATCCGGCAAAACCCAATTCTGCATGTAACAACTAGTACATAATAATATATAATATCCAGATAAATATTTGGTACTAATTGACACCCAAAACAGATACAAATCTGTATGACTAAAAGAAATGTATGAGACACAATCAAATAACAATGATTAGTATAAAAAGTTTGATAATAAAATTTTAGTAAAATAATCAAATGATTTATAAGAAGTATTACTATCATTATAAAGTCTTTTGGAAATTAATATCATTGAAATTAGTCTTTTAATAATGGATACTATAACAAGCTTATCATGATGAAAAGATAATTAATCTTATTTAGTATTATAAGATTAAATGGAAACAATTTTAACTTATCTCAAAAAAATTAAGCTAAAATATCACTGCAAAATCATCATAGTAAGTCAAGTATATTCTTTGGTCTAAGAAGACAATGAAACAGGAGTGCTATGTCCTTATTTTGAGAATCTTATCAAGGATTATGTTCAAAAGAGAATCTAGTTTTCTTTTTCGGTATTTAACAAAAGACAATTATATATAAAGAGCCATAATATAAGACAGTTTTTTAAAATTGATTCATCAGGTTTGGAATTTGATAATTAATTTCTATAATTTAATATAATGAAAATAAAGAGAAAATTAAGTTGTCAATAAATTGCTTCTTAGAACGTCATTTGAAAATTTAATCAAGAAAAATATTTCTTATTATAGAAGAAGATTCAATAATCAAAAATCAAAGAGAAAAATAAATATCTAATAATAAATTGGTTAACTCTATTCAGCTATATAAAATTAATTGAAGAAAAATGATTTAATAGAGCTTTTAAGCTTTATCAAAATTAACTAATATAATTAGCTGATAAAGTTAAGGAATAAGTTAAAGATTTAGAATAAAAATGATTAACCTTAAAAAAAACATAATTTTGAACTTATTTATTGTATCTTATAGAAGACATTAAAAGCTCTAGTTTACTACTGATTAAACCTCAATATAATTAAGAACATTATCTAAACCGAAGATTATAAATATTAAATCTAATTCTATCCCACATTAATTAAATCTTATCATTAATAAATTGATATCTTTATAATGTAGAAATATTTAAAATTAAAACAAAACTGGAAACTCTCTCCAGATAATGCCAATAAAAACCAAGGCAAAAATATTGCGTTTATTGAATCATAAAATAATCCAGACATAAGAATGAAACTGTTTCCTAAATAATATAAGCCAGGTTCTATTTTTTAAACTAAAGAATAAATTGAACCAAATAAGCCATAAAAAACACCTCACTCTGGGTCTAATCAAACCCATATCAAAATGGCTAGCGATAAAAGAGACTTATCCCTATAATTATTACCAACTAAAAAACCAGATAAAAGTCAAAATTAGATTATCAGCTCAAAAGTCATACAAGATTTTAGTAATATTATTTGAAGCAAAAGTCTTGAAAATTAAGACCCTTAGTACTCCAAATAAATAATAGAAATTAATTGATAAAAAACTCCTGTTAATTTCAGAAAAATTAAAATTACTCCCTGATCAAGTTCCAATTTGTTATAAGAACTGGTGATGATTAAAAATAAACCCAGCATTCATTCTTCTATGAGAATTAAAAGCCCTCAAAGAGAATTACTTTTGTTAAGGAAAGAGAAATTATTTGATGAAAAGTCTATATAGTTTACAATAGAGTTTCTAAAGAATATCAGGTCTCTGTATAATAGTAAAAATTTAAACTTTAATTTAATTGAAGAGTTTTGCCTGCTCCAAAATTGGATAATTAAAGATTAAATTTTAATCTAAAAGTCTCATGGAACAATATACAGTGAGTTTAAACAATACTTTATATGATTCTATGTTACTTTTATATACACTATGATAATATTCGTTTAGCTTAGCTAATATATCTCTTAACAAAGCTATAATATTTTAGAGGAGAAGAAAGTTGATCTTTAAATGTTAAATTTAATTAAAATTAACGTCAACAAGTTCTTAGAAATATATTTCCTTTTATTGAATTACTTTGATAATGGTTTTTCTCCAAAACTAAAAGAGCATATAGAGAATCATAAATTTGAGCTTAATCTTTTAAGTGCGTAAAATAAATAAATGTTGCCAAATATTTATTCCTAAATAGAAAAATCCATACAGGAAATTCTCAAGTTGAAGAACTTTTTCCTCAATGTCTCTATAATTAGAACAAACTTTAATAAATATTTAATAGAGCTTAATTAAATCAAATCTTTAACTCACAAGTGTAAGCCTGTTCATCAAATGCTAAATTAACATCTTAATTATCTACACTTATTCTTTGATGAAAATGGTTTTAGAAATCTCAATCTAATAAAATTTGAGCAAGTTCTTTAGCTGTAAAGACCAACTTTAAAATTTGTCAAATAAATATATCTTCTAAACAGAACAGATAATTATAACTATACTTTAGTACTAGACCTTGACGAAACTCTAATACATTATCCAGATCATCTTATGCACTGTTTTGGAACATAATTTGAAGAACATTTAATACTGTGACCTGGATTAAATTAGTTTCTTAAGGAAATGAATTGTTTTTTTGAGCTAATTATATTTACTGCAGCAAGCAAAGAATATGCTGATAAAATTGTAGAGTTTGTTGACAAAGATAGACTAATACAACACACACTTAGTCAAGAACATTTATTAGTATAAAATAAGACCACTATTAAAGATCTCAGTCGAATTAATAGAGATCTTAAAACTACAATAATTATAGATGATATTCCTTCTAATTTCTCATTACAGCCAGACAATGGTTTGAAAATCACTCCATTTAAAGGTGACCTAAATGATAATGCTTTGTTTATATTATCTAACTTACTATGAACTCTAATTACAAACATGAATGCCAACTAAGACATAAGAACAGTATTATAATCATACAAGAAGTTTTTTAAATAATTTTTAACTTATATAATTACATGTTGGGAATTTTCTTATATAAAATAAGAATAAAAATATATTTATTTATAGAATTATTATAAGCTGTTTTGGAACATTAAAAAACATTCTTTATTTAACAACTTTTAGTTGCAAGAAACAGCCTTGACTTTAAAATCAAAAATGTTTCTTTATTGATTCTCATAGAACTTTATTCTTCCATTTGGATAAACTCTTGCCTTGTCTTTCTCTAAGTTGGATGAATTTGTATCAGGTACACTTTCTTTGGCTTAAAATCAACCAAAAACAATTCCATGCCCATGTTGTTTCTGGATTATTTTCTAAACAAGAATTGCTTTTTGGCTTCCGAAATCAAGTCAGTCATTCATTCTATAATGTAGATCTTCTTGTTAGGAATTAAGATAATTAATTATAAAGTCTTTTTCTTCTTCATTTACTTTGAATAGTTCATAAAAATGCTCTTCTTTTCTTAGAGTCAAAGTGAAATTTATTTGACCTTCTCTGGCAATAAAAACACAAAATATATCTACAGAGTTATATTAAGGATTGGCACAAAGACATTATTCTTTCTTCAACCTACATAGAGAACATCTTAAACCTATTTGTACATGAAGAATATCCAAAACTTCTATTAGAATTCTATGCAGTCCTCTATGAGCAACATGTGGCTGTAAGTCCACTAGATGTGTAAGTGGCAGCTCCAAGTTTTTAGTATTGATTAATATTCTTTATTCTGTGGATAGATTATCAAATTATGAGTCCATATTTTGACTGTAATATATCTCAGATGTTTTATCATAATTTAAACAGAATCTTATTTTATTCTGCTTAGAGAGCTTCTAAATAATATTGTTCTTTAGCTACAGGAACATATTTACCTTAATATTTTCCTTGAATATGTCAAACTCCTAAGCACCCTTAAAGTTGACAAATATATACATAGAGTCAATTAGGTTCTATAGATCTATAAGCTTAAGACAGATAGTATTGCTCCATATTGTAACTTTCTTTACTACACCACTCAATACATAATTAGCTTGTATTTATGCTCTTGAAATGTCGTCAGAAATTATTGAGTGATCTCTATAGAAACCTGTCAGATTAAAATTGTGAATAGGATTCTAAAGATCACCAAAATTCGATACAGAGATTGATTAAAAATGTTACACAGAGTAAGTTATAGGTTTAACTTTGGTCTCTTAAGATAAGTAGAAGTATAAATCATTCTTATTGAATTAAATATCTTAAGCCAAATATGTATTACAATAAGACTAGTAAGTAAAAAACTCGCTTATCAAAACAAAGCTAATATTATCTAAGCCTTATACCTTTATGTCTAATGTATTTTCATCTTCATATTTTTATTAAATCATAAACACAATACTAAGCTTAAGATCTTGTTGTCTTTATTTTTTATTTTTAGTATATTTTTAGTCAAGTTTGCTCAGAAACTAATGCAATTAAACAATAGAGTTGTTTAGCTCAATTTGTGTTGATTTATCTACAAGTGACATGTTGTTGATTATTATAAATTTATTAAAAAATGAGTATAAAATATAGTTTAATTATTATCTAAAATTTTGGTTGCTTCCTTAATTTGAATGCCCAAATTAAGTTTGATTTTATTATGGAATATTTTAATTGCCAAAAAAGTGCATCTGGAAAGGTTAAGAAGAAATTTGGTTTTAAAAATCCATTTAGTTCTATGGAATAAATTATGCTTAATTTTAGAGGCCCTGTAGGCCAACTACAGCATTGTTTTGTTAAGCTTATTATGTAATTCCTAATGGCTATTACTACCCACTGCTGTTCATGTTATTCTTTAAAAATGGGTTGGGTTTTGAATTGGCAGTAATATTAGCTTATACTTGACTATTTTATTATGTATTTTTTATCACAAAACCTCCCTTATCTTAGAAAGTATTTTATTAGGGTTACTGTTATATATTTTATGATGTTTAAATTTAATAAGGCTATTATAAAGGCTATTATTGTTATGAGGTTGGTATTTGTTGAAAAGACTATTGCACTTAAGGCTAAAGGGCTTGATTTTATTATGGTAATACTCATGATTATACTGAGTTGAAAAATGAACTTTTATTATCTGAATAAGTTTAATGCTAATTATTATTAACAGCATTTTATTGGGATTGTTATGATGATTAACTTGTTAATGGTATTTGTGTAGATAACTGTTATGTCTCCAAATTTGTTTAATTTTTGTTAAAAAAACTAGTTGGTTTTTAAACAAATTTTTAACTTGAGACAAAATTAGAAGTGTCACTGTGTTCTAAATTACTTTCGGTAATTGGCTCAATTATTGTTTATTAAATATTTTTATCTTTATTGAAGAAACTCATTGAAGTCTATTATTGCTATTATGCTGGTAATTAAGATGCAACAGTATTCATTTCTTTTCTCTAATCCATTTAATCTATCTACTAATTTTTTTAGTTGTCTTATTATTAAATAGACTTTAATTACTTATTCTAAATTTCATTATTTGTTTGGCTAAAAAAAGAAGTTGTATTTTCTTTATTTATTTTACTCGTGTTTTATTATTCTTATTCATCTACTAAATTATTTAGATTATTTTATAAAATGTTATTATTATGCTTTTTACCCTTTGTCTCGTTCAGCAACAAATATTCTTTTTTATTGATATAAATTTGTTTTGGAATATCAATTTTATATTTTTTAGTCTTTCTCTTGAGCGATTTTGCAGACTAAAACACTGCTATATAATTATATAAATTAATATTCTCTTTTTTTATTTTTACATTTAATGTGGCGCTATTAACAAAAGTATATTATTATTTATTTTTACAAAAACTAAAACTTTGATTATTAATAGCATCTTTTTATGCTTGCAATTCTACCGATTCATTTTTGCTTGGAGTATTGGGCCCAAAATACTCTGTTTAAATACCTACTTCTTAAGGCTTACTTTTTGCTTCAAAACTTTTATCAATTTAATTGAAGTTTTAAACACTTAAATATTATAAGGATTTATCAGGTCATGCTCTCTATAACTAACTCATGGGTGCTTAATAGTTACTTTATTTAAATGCTTATTGAAAGCTCTCATTGGCCTTAATTAAACTCTTTTTTTGGTCGGTGTTTATTTTAAACTTTTCATGAGAGTCTTAAGTTTAGTTTTCTTGTTCTTGATATTTTCAATTATTTCAGTTATTTATAACCTTTTCTTTTCTAGCTAAATACTAGTTATTATTTTGCTAATCTTTAGTATATGTTGAACCTTTATCAGAATCTCTCTGAGGAATATTGTTCATTGTTTGGGATTTAACTTAAAAGTGTCACTCTTAAACCCCTTTTTTAACTACATCTAAATTCAACTCATGTCTTGAAATTATTCATGGCTTAATTTCTGGCTGGGATTAGTAAATATCATTTGGAATATATCAGTAGCTTTAGTTCATCTTTAAGTCTTCAATAGAAGGATTTTGATAATTGGGGATTTATTAGGTTTGCTTGCCAGTAAAGTTGTTTAAAACTCCTTTTATTCTATCTAAAATTATAGTGCCCAAAGGTTTTCCGCTGAACATTAGTTATATTATAAAACAAAGTAGTTTTAATTTTATTTATATTAATTTAATAGCTATAAGTAAAAGAGAGTTGTTTTATAAGGGGTTTGGGGTTTGGGGTTTGGG
>ERZ724506.617-NODE-617-length-12429-cov-7.224907_pt1 | contig 12429 bp, 2 predicted proteins | sample MGYA00376039_ERZ724506 | MGnify/ENA primary metagenome ERZ724506 (study PRJEB28724, sample SAMN07190887) | wastewater metagenome | isolation source: effluent of sewage treatment plant in Hong Hong | place: USA: Christiansburg, Virginia | collected 2016-03-01 ... | reverse complement strand
CATTATAAATTCTTTTTATATTTTAAAACTTAAAAATTTATAATGAAATATTTTGCAAGTATTTTTTTGTTATTGATAAATTAAAAATATTGCCAAAGAATTTTCTATGATTTATCATACTTTTAAAATAGTTATTTCAATTTGAGAGAGCTAGACAGCAAATTCTATGAATCTAAAATTTAAGCTGATAATTTTAAAGACTAACAAATAATATTCTAGGGTTGTTTGCAACCAAAATAATGTAGCAATTTTATTACTGTTAGTATTGATAAAAGAACAATAAGAATATATGCTTATAATGAAATAACATTTATGTATGAAGAAATAACAAAAGAGTACTAAGTTGAAAGTGATCAGAAGATAGTTGGGGTCAGAACAGTCAATGCTCTCACAGACAACAAATACAATATGATATACATTGTTAGCTAGGGCGTGAAAGATGATAAAACACTAACTTATGTAGACATGATAAGAATTAATTTCGAGTCTGAGGATTAATAAGGAATTTTGAATAAAATTGAGCAAGGCTCATTTATTATATACAATAGTTCTAGTAATAAATGGTATCAACCTGTTGTGTTTTAAATTTTATAAGGCGATTTTAGTATTGAATATTGGATTATTATGAGCTACGATAAACTAACTCTTCTTAGACAAAATTATCAAAATAATAAGCTGGAGGATTTTGATTTTAATTAACTGTTTACAACTGAGTGTTAGAATTGCAAGTCTTTTGATCAAATTTTATAAAGAAAATTGGCTTAGTAATTTACTCTTTAATAACTGGACTTTACTAATGACTGTTAATCTGACTTATTAATAGAGACTGTAGATTAAAGTGGCAAAAGATATTTAGATTTTATACTAATATCTAATAACAAACTAGGTTATATTGACTCAAAAATAATACCTAACAATTATTCTAAAGGTAGTGTTGTTTATTTGTCAAGCAAAATAGTTCCTGATCTTATATTCATTGACTAGAATACATTAGAGCTAGTATTGTACTAAAGCTTGTCTAAATTCAATAACATTAGCTCTATTGGAGATCTATGCTAGAGTAAATCTAACTAAATACCTTTTGATTTTGAGGACCATAAAGAATATTGATAGAAAATAAATAATATCAATGGCGTTTATTAAAGCTATGAATTCGGAACTCTAAGTCAAATTATTGGAGTTGATATTAACAACAATGGTTATGATACTTTGTTTTTTATAGCAATAGATTCTTAATAGAAAAATACTATTGTTTAGCTATCAAGAAAAATGACTTTTAATTCCGAGATCGATAATAAATTATTGTAGTCTAAGGACAGTGAAATATTTATAAAAACAGATGATCAATAGCCAGTTAATATTTTTGCTTATGATTTTATTAATAGAGGGTAATTTAATAAGAAAGCTAGGCTTTAACATTCTATTCAAATAAGGAGATTAATTCATGATAAAGTCTTTTATTAATAATTTGTATAACAGCAACTACTATCTTACAGCCTCATCTTTAGCAAGCAAAAAATAAAAGCTCATGCTTTAAGGTACTACAATGGTGCTCTAGTACTTGGATCAAGTAGGAAATACATAATTTTAAATAAGTAAGTTAAAAAGAAGTAGTGGGATCAAATTGTGGCTTTGGTAATGTTTGCAGTCAAGGTGTTCACTTTGGTTTAGGAGAAATAAATAACTTTATTGAGAATATTGAGGTCTTTATTCACAGCACAAATTAGCAAGAAGGAACATGAACCCCAATTATCCCAAACTCTGTAGTTGAGATGCTTTTAGTTGATTATAAGACATTATATTGGGTGCCATAAATTTATATTAATCCAAGAAAAGCAATGATAGTGGTTGCCATTTGGACCATAGTAGTAATATTTGGTCTCTCCTTGATAATTCTTTGTCTTCATTTGACAGAGCAGAAAAAAGACTAAAGATTCATGATTCCAAAAGAAATTATTTAACTCTCTTATAAGAACTATATTTTATATAAATTTATTTAAAATTCAACTTTGGGATCAATTTGCTACACAAGTCTTCTTCTCTCTTTGCTTACCCACTAAACAAACTTCATTGTATCTAAATATTAATCTTGTTTGATTTCTTGTCAGTCAACCTCGAGATTTGCAATCAACTATATATGATAGTTGAGTATGATATTTTTTTCCTTATAGTCAATATCAAGTCCATCAAGTCTTAAAATGAATTGATATTTACTGCTTGTTAATAAAGACTTGTAGAAAAAATCCCCAAAATACTACTCAGCAATATTGCCTTTGCTAAGGTTTAGTTTCTTATCAAGATTTTTCCAAATAAATTTGTTCTTAAGAATTGGCTGCTAAAAAGGCACGTCATATGAGTCTTAGAAATCTTAATTGTTAAAGAACAAATATACATTGTAATCACCTGTTAGCTTTTCCTTAAGCTTCAAGACTTTCAGATGAGAATTAAAGTCTGTATATTCATCAGTACTAAATGCCAAAAGACTCTCTCCTCATAAGAGAAGACCAAAAAAGAAAATCTATAGCTTTGGATTCCTTAAAGTTGCATTTAGAATAAGATCAGATCTTATATTTTTCTCTATTTAATATATTTCATGTTGTTGATTTGTGAAGTATTTAAAAGAAAAGTTTTAGTCAAAGCAGTTTTTTAGTTCTCCCATAGGCTAGTAACAATATTAATACCCATCGTATTTGGCTCCAATAAATACATATGGCATTGGCTATGGTTGTTGATTAGATAGTTTATATTCAACAGAGGTTCAGTGGACTTCTTATGTATTTATAAATCCTTTTAATTCGTATATCATATTTTTTATCATATTGTTTGACATTGTTATGACTTAGAAGTAGTTGTAAACTGTCTTATCAGAGGGGTAGAAAATAAGAGGCAAGTACTCGTCGTTTAACGAAGAAAAGACAGAGAAAGAGTCATCTGCACTGTCAAACTCACTCACTGAAGACTCAATACTTTCTTATGTGTAATTTCCAAAGCTTTTCTAGTGAATAAAAATTAATATTTAAAACTAGAATTTCAATAGATGTTCTAAGAAAGACGAGTGAACCATTTCAAACACAATCAGCTTATTAGAAAAGCTATAAAGCACAGGAAATTGAGAGTTGTATCAAGTATAGTTATTGTTTAAGAGGTCAATTTAAAGAGTTTTATAGTTAATGTTTCTTTTAATAGTTTCGTAAATGTTTTTGTTTATTTTTATTGCAGGATGATGGTCTTGGAGAATTCTAGAGTCTTTAAAAGCAGTTTTAAATTGTAAATAGTAGATCTTCTCTTAGTTGATATAGTATTTGTCAAAGCTCACATATGCTATTGCGACACTTTTTTTAGGAACCTTTAGTAGGTTTATATAGTTTAGTAGATTATTAGTCCTTGTGTACACAAAGAAAATAACTTATTCCTCTTTTTCTATATTTTTCAATGAAAAATCATACCTTTCTATTTTTTTGTTATATTTTGGAATTCAACACTTTTCAAGATCTCTTTTGTGTATTTTTGCCAAGTTAAGAAAATTCAAGTAAAATTCTATTTAATTAATCTCTTGATGATTAACTAATTAGTCTTGTTTATTGTTTAAAACCTAGTACTAAATTGCAAACTAAATTCGTTGAAAAAGCTTATCTTTTGTGTTCTGAATGCTGCTCAGAAATTATGAACTCTCAACATCATATGATTTTCCTTTATAGTAGTAATTAACCTGGTGGTTAGAGACAACAAAAGAATTATAATTTAAATCTTTATTTCTTTACAAAACAACAAAAAGTTTTGTATTATCCTTATATAAAAAACACTTAGAATATGATCTTACTTGATAAAATGTTATAGGAATATTTGTCTCATAATTTCTCTATAAAAAAGCTGGCATTTTATGATAGTCAATTACTTAGTCATGATCAACTATAATCATATAGCTTACTTATTTTTAAAGAAAAGGAGTGGCAAAACCGCAAGTAATATTTAGTTAATTAAATCTTATTTTAATAGTACTGGCTTCTTTAACTAACGAAAACTAAATATTTATTTTATCTTCTGATTTTTTTGTTGTTTATATATTAATGTTTTTTGTACATTTGCTGGAAAAATAATTTATTTCGAATAAAATTGTTCTTTTGTTATCTGAGTTGAAATAGTAGCTTTTTAAGCTCTTCTCGCTATCTATCATCTACTAAGTACTCTCATAGAAAAACAAGTCACTATAATGGTTAAAGACAAACTTTCAATATAAAGTATTGTTGACTTACACAATAATTTAGTAAACTGTATTTTTATCCTCAATTGCTTATTGTAGTGTGAAAGGAAATAATAAGGATTACTATTTACTACCTAAGTAGCTAAGCTAAAGAGAATTCTACTAAGCTAAAATTAAAACCTATGTTAATCTATACTCATCCTTGTCTATATCTTGGTGTATAAAATAAGCTGATAAAAAATCTGATTTATTAACTTATCTTAGGGAAAGATTTTATATTCAAACAGTCGAAAATACCAAAAATAATTCATTGTTTTTACTAAAGTCCATTAATTTTTAATGTGATTATTAAATAGAGTTGTAGTTTTTGAACCAGAATTTTAAGTCTATTTTTTTTATTGAATTCAAAAATAGCCAGTTTGGGTTTTCAGCCATAAATTTCTTTTTTAGTACATCATATTGGATGTGACCAATTTTTACTTAATTATTTTCTATTTATGGCCAAAGCAAAAATATTTATAAGTATCAGTACCTAGATACAATATACTCTTAATTATATATAATAATAAGTATGTCAAATTAGTCCTTAAGATCATTCTTGATAATTACTTTAAATTCAAAAGGGAGTTTCTTAAACTCGTTTAGCTAATATTTAGAACATTTTATTTAATCATTTGAAATGTTGAAAGATTCATTTTATTATTTTTTCTCAAAAAAGTTATAAATGGAAATGTTTAGTTTTATTTTACTAGCTTAATAGTTTGAAATATTTTTACTGTAAATTTTGGTTTGAAGATATTATGGCTCTTTTATGTTTTTATTCGGGTCAACAAAAATATTAATAAATTAATCTTTGGATATTTCTCTTAACTAATAGTATGTATATAAAGACTATGTAAGTTTTGTTAACAAAATTAAATACTTAAATATCATTATATAATTATAATTAATAGCCTTCATTGCTTGTTGTTATTTTAAGTTTAGAATCCAGGTATTATAGAATAAGTTCCTTAGTTTATTAATGATTGCCTTAACCATAGCTTTTGGAATATCCAAAAATTTTTACTTAGTCTTTTGATTCCCACTGAATTCATCCTCCTCCTATACATTAGACATTTAGTTTAAGTTTATACTCATCAATATCATTTTCTAACAACTCTTATAAAAATTATTATTTGATTTGCTTGTGATAATCTTATTTGATTGTTCCTCTAACAAAATATATTTTTTTATTGATTTATTAAATCTCCACCACTACAATAATATATTTGAATTTTCCTTTAAAATCTATCTTTACAATCGGAATTTTTTAAAGCTATTAGTCTATTTAATTTATTTCCATAATTTATAATGAAAATTTAAACTGAATATATCTTATTATTATTATTTGAATAAATGCTTACTAAAAATCAAGCTGTACTAATCAACAACTCTTACTATTATTATAACTATAGAATGACTACAAATGTTTTAGCTCTTCAATAAGCTTTACTTTAATAAGGATTTGATAAAGAAAGTCTTTTTGTGATGAATAACTAGAATACTTTTAATTAATCATCAAACTATCCACATAATACATAGTGAACAGAGAACGATGATATAAACAACAATATTTTAAGCAATAAAACTTATATAAACTCTCAAGGAAATGATTCTTCAATTTAAAATCATTTTAATGTTCTCAGTGGTAGATATTGTAAAGAATTTCCAATTAATAAATCTGTAGACTATAGCAACAGAAAAAGTCTTTTTATTTACATTAATGGTCATGGAGGAGATGAGTACATGAAAATATTATACCGAGACATTTTCTTCGCATAATAACTAAGAGATTTTGTATAAGATTTGATAGTAAGAAAAGTTATTAAAAATATATTAGTAATAATAGACACTTGTTCTGCAGGGACCATGTTCAGTTAGACATAAAATCTTAAGGCAAATATGATTCTTATTGGTTCTTCTGGCTGGGATGAATTTGCTTACTCAAAAGGAGGTGATGAATACATAGGATAACCTCTCACAGATGAATTTAGCTACAATTTGTATAAGTTAATTAAAGAGATTAAAAATAAAACAGATAAGGAATTATCTTTAGCAAATTTCGTTAAAGAATTTCCAAAATCCAAAATTAGGAGTTAAATGTTTATCAAGAATTTAACTTGAAAAAATGCAAATGATACTTATTTAAAACATTTTTTTATTAATGAGTAAGAGAATTTAAAGGCTTTTTAGTTTGATGAAGATAAGATAAAAGCTAATAGTTTTTTTAGTTTATTTAAAAATTAATAATTTTTATAATATTTTTATTTAACAATATCGCTTTCTTTAACGCCTCCTAATTCTTAATACAATTCATCAACCTATAAAGCGATTTCTTTTGTAGAACTATTTACAATCTTAATGTGCTCTCCTTGCAAACAGTCTAATTGTTGCTTCTTTTCGATAAAATTTTTGTATTATTTTCCAAGTTTTAATATTTGAGAGCTGGACTCTTTAAATCCATTTGTAATATCATTCAATCATAATTATTCTTTATTAATTGATGATTTATCTTGCATTTTATTAGGGGTATTTATTTTTGTATTTTTTTCTTTTAATAAATTATTGCATTTTTCAATATTTTAAAATATACTATTAATAAATGTATTTGAGAAAATAAAGCTTAACTAAGAATGAAGTTTAGTATTGTTAAAACTATTTTTATTTAATTATTATTATAATATCCTCTCCTATATTATTTGTTAGTTTTTATTAATCAGTGCTTATAAAGAGTTTTTTGCTTTAAGTTAAGTTTATTGGATTGTGTTATGAATCTATACATACAATTCGTCAAATATATTATTATTATTGATTTTTTCTATTTATTTAGGTTCTTAATTATTTTATTATATTTTATTAAAATGTTTTTTAATGTTTGCTATTTATTTTTAGCTTTTGTTTTCTGTCTATTAAACTTATTATTATTTCTCTTAATTTGTATTTTTTGTTTTAGGGTTTTCATTTCGAGTTTGTTCTTTAAAGATATGAATAAAATTATCATAATTATTCATTATGTTATTATAGTTTTAGTATATGCTTTTATTGCTATTTTACTATTTATTTAAAGTCTATTGAGTTATAAAATTGGCTTATAATTATTCTTATTGCTCTAATATAAATAAACATGATTCTTAAATATAAAATTATTAATATACAATTCTTGATAATTTTTCTTTCATATTTATACTGATTTTATTAGTAAGAATTTAAATATTTAAATTATTATTTTATATTACAGTATACGGTATTAGCATAGGCTCATAGTAATTATTTTCATTAATAAAAAAATCTCCATTTAAATTGAAATATGGACTTATTTAGAAGATATAGATATTTTATGAGTCATCTTTTTGTAAATCTAATATAATTAATCCTTAATCATTTAGTACTTCTATATTAGATCAAGTATTAGTACTATAATTTTCAAGAGCAATTTGCTCATACTTAATTTAACTAAGTATTTTAATATTTTCTTTTTGATTTATATTAATCTCAAGTGCTAATAGAGATTAATTGGTACTAATAAATAAAACGTTTTTTGGTTAGGCATGTTTTTGTTTTTTCAAAAACAATTTAACTTTTATATTTCAAAAATCTGGATTCCAAAGAGCAGTTTGTTAAATCTCCTCAGAGTTCTATATGTAATCAAAAATGTTCTTTTATTTAAGAGAAAAATCTTTACCGTTTAAAACTTAAATTAAAATTTTATTGATTTCAATCCAATTATTATTTACAAGATCGTAATCGTAAAAAGTTTGCTATTCGACAGCTCTTGTTTATCATATTAGCAAATCATCCGACTGAAGCTCAATGTGCTTTGTATTCTACTATTATATATTCTACAATTAAACTAATTCAATTGTTTGTATAGATTATTCATTTAGGAGAAATATTTCCTAGCCCTTTAAAAAAGAAGTTCTTATTTTACTGTATAGCTACACATATCCATACTTTATTATTTGGTTAAATTTATTTAGAACTAAAATGAGTCCTTTAAAATGCTAAAACTATATAACATAATACTTGTCTACTCCTGATCAAAAACTGACGACTTGAAGTAAATTTAAGTCTTGAATCAATTCCTTTAGTTTAATCGTACATAGTTTATCAAAAATAAATGTTTTAGATTCCTCATGGAAGAATCCAATAACAAGGCCATTGTCTTTATAAAACAACACATCATTACTGCAAATTACTTTATTAAAATTGTGTTCCTCTTTTTTAACAATCTCTTTTGGGTCCATTTCTTCTATCGACTTTTTATACTAAGATTGTTTTTGAGGACTTTCAGTTTTTCATTTATAACATTATTATTGACCGGCCTTTCGTAAGTTTCCTTCCGAAATCTTCATTAAATTACTGTTTATTATAAAATAATTTATTTTTATAATATATTATGCATAAAAACCCTCTGTAATAAAAATTAACTAAATAAGAATAAAAATGAGATAACCAATAAAACTAATAAGACTCTTTACATTATGATCATCCTGGTATATCCTCTAAAACAGATAATTCTATGTGAGATAGCATGAAAGGATCAATGATGAATCTATCTATGCTTTCTGAGTCAAGAATTCTACATAAATAATTGCTTTAAAACTAGCATTTTCAAGCCACACTTAGCTAATAAATAGATTCAAGTTTAAATAAAAATATTGGCTATTTATTAGATTAAGTTTTATAAGCTAAAGTTGAGTAAAAAACAAATGAGTTGGTTAATTGATTTAAAATAGAGTTTTTCTAATGGTTTTAAGAAACTGATTCTTAAATGTTGTTAAATAAAGAAAACACAAAGGGGCAGCAAGTATAAAAATAAAACCTAATTTAAGAGTAAGAGTTTTTATTGGTTTAAAAAACATAAGAAGAAATTGTAAAAATAATCAAAGGACTAGAGAATCGTTTACAAGTACTAGAATAAGCATAAGAATAAATGCATATGGATATTTTAAAAGAGGAGCAAATAAGTACTATGTAAGAGAGTATTAAGAATTTAAATAAATAAGTTAATGAGTTGTAATAAAAAATAGAATCATTCCAAAATAAATTTGATCGTGGAGAATAAACACTAATTAAAGACAAGTTTTAAGAGGACATGTCTTTGATATAGCCCGCAAATAATATGTATTAAAATTCTGAGACTCTAGATCTAAATTTTTTCTAAAACAATTTAACAACATAATTATATTAAAACAAACAAGCCGAATCACAACTAAGAAAAAACAATATCTAATTACAAGATAACAATAGAGTTTAGTTGGTATAAGAGCCGTATGTTCCTCCTTAAATTTACGAGGAAGAGGACAGCTAATAGTCTGTTTTTTTCTCAACTCAAAAAGAGTCTGACTTCAACAATGATTCTTCTTAATAATTATCCATTAATAATTATCCAATCTCGTTTATATTATATTTTATAATGATTTTCAATTTCTTAAACAAACAGGCTTTTGAGAATATTAAGAACTCAAAATACAAGGCAGGAAAATGCAGCAAAATAGATCAGTTTTTATCTCAATAAATAAACTACTTAATGGACTATGTTCCTTAATCATTGTCTCCAAATATGATAACATTGATAGGGTTTTTGGTATAGATCTCAAGCACGTTTTTATTTTTAATTTAGATTAAGTTTTTCAATGGAATAAATTCTTTTTCGACTTTTTATGCTGGAATAGCTTTATTGATATACAACTTGCTTGACTTTATGGATGGAAAATAAGCTTGAAAATTATAAATGAGCTCACCACTTGGATAATTATTTGATCATGGACTTGATACTATTAATTCTTCTTTTATAATATTCAATACATGTATAGTATTTGACCTATATTAGCATCGAATATATATTCTTACTCTGTTATCAACAATATTTATTGGTTTTCAGCTAATGTAATTATAAGAATATTTTAAAGGAGAATTGAATACCTCAATTTTTGGAATAGGAGTGGTGGAGATGTAAATTTTGATTGCTTTCTTATATATGATAAAATCTTTTACAAAAATAAATCTGGTTCTTCTTAAATTATTTGGTTTTTTACTGTTTGATATTCTTTTCTATCCATTATTAGCCGCAATGTTTTTATTTGGAATTACTTAATTAATTTAGTTTTATTGTTATTGCAGAGAAAATAAAAAGAAATTTATTGATAGCGTAGCATCACACTTTATACTAGTAGGCTCTAGTTTTGCTGTTTATTACTATAATTTATATAGCGATATGAGATTTTGGAATTTCTGGTATTTAAATTCTGTTTACTAGTTAAATACACTAAAGATTATCTTATGCACAATTGGGAAAGTAAAATAATAAGTAGAACTTTGAGAGCATATAGATGGAAATAATTTTGCTTATATTTTATGTAATTGTTTTGGTTATTTTTAATATGCTATTACTGAGTTCAGAATTAATAGTATTTATATTTGCCGTAGCTCAAAACTCATATAATATTGGATTCTATGTGTCTTAGTGTTAATAAATCGCTTTTTATTTGGGAATTCCTGTTTTATAAATAAGTAAATAATAATAAGAGAGAATTGATTAGGCCAAGAAAAATTAATAAAAAATAATACTTATATTTAATTTATAATTTTAAAATAGCTTCTTTTATAGTCTCTATTGATTATTCAGAAAAGCTATCATTGAATAAATTATTATAGTAATTCTCTAAAGGAACTTCTACATTTAAACTCAATTTAAATTATTTTAAAGACTATAATATTAAGTCAGTGTTGTTTATGTTAATTAGAACTTCAATTTACATGTTAATAATCTTTTATAATATTTATGTTTCTATCGCTTCAACTTAAATTTTTTACAAAGTTTTATATATTTGTTATAAATCATTTAAGATAAGTTTAAAGTTTGTTTGTTGCTTATTTTTACTATTGTAATATAGCATTATTGCTTAGGAAATAAAAAGCCATAGCGATTACTCATTTGGACAAAGGATCATTGCTTATAATTGGCTTTCCAATATTTCATTGAAATATTAAACAATTAATTCTAGCTAATTTTTATTTAGGAATAATTAAAATAGGTTTATTAAAAAATGAAGAGCAGAATAATTAGCAAAGTCTTATTTTAGTTATTGCTTTAAAAAAACTAACTCTTATAAATAAAGATCAACTTATTATTCATCATTTTTCATTTGCAAAAGAATATTTAATAAAATTTATCAATAATTCCATACATGAAAGTTTCTCGAGTCTAACTAAAGAAATTTTAAGCATAATGCAAAATCCTAACCTATAATAGTTTATATTAAGCTTTCTATTTGTTATTATTCTTTATATTCAAATAGTAATTATTTTAACAACCATATTCTGTGATACCAAAGATCATAAGATTTGGGGTCTTATTTAATTAGCATATTAAGCAAGTTAATTTCATGTGTTATTAGTTCTTTAAGTGTTTTATTGTTCATAAAGTCTAAAGGCTTTTCAATAACGATTAAATTTTAATTTTCCTCTAATAAAACTTTTCAAATTCTTAAAAAAATATCTTTTCTCATATTAAGTACTGTGGCACAGTCTGATATTTATTCTAATATTTTATTATTGAAATTATATAGTTTATATAATTATTCTAACGAGATTTCATCTACATTAGTTTGTTATCATATTTAAAGAAAATTCTGTAAGGCTAAATTTTTCTATTTATTAATCTCTATTTATTTTTATCATTCTTCCTCATCTTAGAATACTTATTTATTTCCGTGTTAAAACATTATATTTAGTTAAAATATATTTATAATGATTGATCTGGATTTATATCTTAGGACTATTATTACAAAATAGATTAATAGTTATATAGAGCGTTGTTAGATTAAAAATTCTGGGAAGATTTAAAAATAAAATAATAAAACTAGCATAAAATAACTGCTTTTATTTGCTTTTAAAAGCTTAATAAGTTCGGTTTTTATTATAGATATTTTTATTTGCATTATATTTGTATTTGAAAAATAGAAAATTAAAAAGTAGATATATATAAGTGATTACAATATGAATAGATGTTAGAATAATTTACCTATTTTATAAACTTATTGTTAAAATTTAGTTTAGTTAATATAAGCTGATGGTATTAATTCATTTGTAAATGATTTTGTTACAGAGATACTTTAAAGATAAATTATATAAAGTATGTTAGCTATTAAAGTGATTAGTGTATTAATTAATATGACAGTAAAAAG
>ERZ724506.616-NODE-616-length-12434-cov-3.127797_pt1 | contig 12434 bp, 22 predicted proteins | sample MGYA00376039_ERZ724506 | MGnify/ENA primary metagenome ERZ724506 (study PRJEB28724, sample SAMN07190887) | wastewater metagenome | isolation source: effluent of sewage treatment plant in Hong Hong | place: USA: Christiansburg, Virginia | collected 2016-03-01 ... | reverse complement strand
CTGCATGAGTGAGTAGTACATATTGCTGCGTTCACGCACCTACGTGCGGACAAGTGCGATGCTGCACGACAGTTCGCGCAAGAGCGCCTCCGTCCAGCTTGCATACTTCTTCTTGTGGTCATTGAGCAGCTTGTCTGTAGCCTCGTAGCGGCTGTTGTACCTTGAACGTATGCTATTTGCCTTGAGCTCCTTAATCTGCTCCCGAAGGAGTCCTCGCAATCGAAAGGCCTGGATCACCTCCTCGAAGATACTCGTCAGCTTCTGCAATAAGTCAGAGGGTACTTCGCCCTTTTCGTGCATGTGGTTACTCACATCCATCAGGTACTTTTCATCGTGCTGCTGCTTTGTGGGGAACAGTCCACTGCATGCAACGATATTATATCTGCAGATCTGTTGGTTGAGGTGGATGTCGATGAGCGCAGCAAAACTAGAAAAGTTCTTTTATTCTTCGTAGAAAGCAAGTTTCAACTCTTGCAGTTCTGACTCTTCGTCGGGCAGCATCAGATTCTCTTCTCTTGTGAGCAGCTGGTTGAGGTACTGCCTTGAGAGGTCGACTAATCGTTCCAGGAACCGCTCATACTTGGATTTTTCAGGCTTTATGGTCTATTGAATGAACAGGAATGCAAATAGTTAGCGGTCTCCTCTTAGAACTCGATGCTGGATCACTGCCTTGAAGTACTTATTGAGTTCCTTCAGCCGACCTTCTCGATCCTCTAGGTCGGCCTCTCCATGAAACACCGGCACGAGATAGCATCCATATACCTCGTTGATGTGATGCTTCAGATTCTCAACATCCTCGTCAGTGCGTACGACCACACTCATATAGTCCTGCTTGTGCACCTTGCTTGTCTTGAACACGTAGGCTTTTTTATGGCGACTGTTTGTGCTGATGAGCACCTCCACCGCACGGCCTGATAGAATCTCGTAGATGGTGTCCTGATCGTCGAGGATCTCTTCGTAATTTACGCTTTCCCGCTTTAAATGCATCGCTGTGCTTCTACCACCGTATAATAATTAATTTCATGGTCTGATTGTCTTGCGCACTGGTACCGCTGACCTTCGTGCTTGGTGTTCTCACCATTCTGCTGAACTACTTTGATTTCAGAGGTGTCATGACGTACGTCAAAGGTAATCTTTGGAGTTATTGCAGCGGCGATGAGCAGTGTCTTCGGAGGTGGTGGAGTTGGCGGAGAGACCGCCCGAGTCGAGGAAAGAGAGCAACCTCAAGCAGAGGCTACTCGAGACGAATGATACAGAAAGCTCGTGTTCGTATGAGAAGTGGAAAGGAAAATCGGAAGATCTGTCCGCTTCGACAAAGTGATAACACGTGTGTTTCTCGTTGGTATTTGAATAGGCATGGCAGCCGTTGATCTTGCGGCAATATGAATTGGTATCTATTCTGACTATTGGTCGGTAACATACGGAAAGTAGAGGTCGACTTAATTCAATCGGTCTCCATTGATAATCTCGCCATATTCAATAAATCAGGATCCGTCTGATGGAGGGGAACGACCTGCAATCCGTCACGAACAAGCTGGTTGAGTTCCTGTTGAAGAAGAACCTCTTCGATGAGTTCAAGAAGTAGTATGCTCATGAGAAAGCCATTCTCAGTTCATTAAGGGAACAGCAGAACGAACAACCACCAAAACGCAAGAAGAAGAAATCTGGTAAACGAAAAGCGGAGCAAGCAGTGTAGTACGAGTAGGAAGAGCAAGTGGAGTAGCTCGAGGAGTAACTTCCCAAACAGCCGCAGGATCCTCGTTGGCTTGAACTTGTATCAATGTTTGAGGAACTCACCAAAGGTACAATGCTTCTCATTCAGACCAGTACTACCTTTTCGAGGGATGCTACTACAAGCTCAAGTCTGCCAAAGCAACTCGCTTTCAATGTTCGTTTAGGCTGGACACAATTAACACACATACGAGCAAACGCGAAGAAGTGTTCGTTTCTGGCAACAAGCAGATCTTTTGGGTGAGCACTGCCAAGCTGCCAGTGGAACGCTAGTAGGACCGTTACGTGGTACGGCTGGAGTAATCCTAACCGCAGCAGTCACTTGCCATTAGCAATCAGCAACATCTGCAGCTCATAAACAAGTATTGGAACAAGGTGCAGTTCTTCGCAGTACTGCCCACAGACCGACAGCGGAAAGTACGACCGGAAATAGTGTTTATCGAGTTCGACTACGAATGATACAAGATCAAAGCTACTATGATTTTCTGTGCAGCTGCTCGGTCAGGAAATCGATGGGTGAAGGTGACGCACTACCGAAAGGTTAGTGGTATGCGTAAAAGCTGAAGAGTACATTGTCGATCGATATGGAAATGATCTGTGGTTAGTTGGTGGTGGCAACTGGCCGAACTGCCTTGGCGAAAGTGGAAGTTGGCATGAGTGCTCTCCAACCCTTCCCCCAACTATTTTGAGATAGTTTGTAGGAGCTTGAGGTGTCGTCCCAGAAAACGTTTCTAGCGCCATCACTTTCTGGAAGTGTTGCTTCACTATGCTTGGAGTCTCCCCAATGCAATACGATTTCCTTTCCAAGTTTCCTGCCATACGCCACAATACTTCGGACCTTGTAGTTGACTTGGAACACTACCAGCTATGCTTCAGGGTTGTTTGAGAATGGCCTCAACGGCGCTCCGAGTAGGTGCAGCGGGAACTGCATGGTGGGTATCAACACATGGTATCCATTTAACTCTGCTGGGAGGAAATCTTCGAAGAAGCTCTTCGGCTTGTTGAGTATCTTGATGGTTATCCAATATCCGCTTTCATCAAAGCTGGTAAAGAGTGTGTTGACCTATAATCTTCCTGTGTGCTTTATGCTGATGCCGTTCTATTAAGGCAGGAACTCGATTGTCTCCTCGTTGAGGATCGTCAGATTATAGGGTTGGCTGCCTGTGTATGACATACTCACTGACAACACTCCACGGTTGTACGAACTGTTGGCTACTAGCATATGCCCTGCAATGTCGAGCTGGGCTACTGCTAAGCCTACCACGAACAATACCAACACGAGCTTAAAACACATTTGCATTATAAGTCACAATCATCTGGAACGAGAACGGGAACGCGAACGGACTGGACTCTCCTCTTGGTTGACCCTTCCGGAACCAACCTTAATGTTTATCGTTTGGCCTTTTAGCTTGTGTTGCTTTACTATGAACTCTTCCTCGCGAATGGTCATTCGGACGAATGCTTTGCCCTTGTGGATATCTGTGCCGTCGTTCAGCGGCATATAGACCTACTCGATCGTACCGAACTTGCTGAGGTATGCTCTCAGGTCATCTTCCTTTGCTTTGATTGGAATCCCAGTGATAAATAGGTCCTCCTCCTCTGGTTGCTTGTCTCGATCCTACTTGTGAACTGGCTCTGGAAGGGCTGCTTCAGGAGCAGCTTATTTTTGGGAGGGCAGTGGCTCATCATCGTCTGACATCCAAGCGAACTCTTTCTGCCTCTGCGGTTCAGGATTGGAATCTCTCACAACTTGCTTTTCTGGCTCTTCCTCTACTGCCAAAACAGCAAGTTTCTTAAACACGTCAGGATTGACTTCCTCATCACTCAACTCTTCCTGCCATCTTTTCTTTTGCTGCTTTAAGTTGCTCTGTTTCATATTCACCGATGACGATTCATTATTAACAGGTAAAGCACATGATAATCAAGCTCATCTTTGCCAACATGCTATTATTTAATTGTGATGTTTGCTGTCTCTCGGTATCTATTCTCAGGAGTAGTCAAGGGCAAAGCGGGCAGCCTATACACTTGGCAGGCCGCTACGGTTCTCGGCCGCAACAAGAGATAGTAACAACCCAAGAAGGTCGAGGGCTTTGATGGCAAAGTCACCAAAGTGTGTATGGGTCCATCCCACTCCGCCTTCATCACTGCCAACGGGTATGATCCTCTCCACATTCAGAGAAATCTATACTTTTGGGCAGGGTGATAACGGTCAACTTGGTCACAATGATGGTGGAAAATCGTACCAAGAGCCGAAGATGATTGACTTCTTCTACAAGAACAATCTCAAGGCCATTGATGTGGCTTGTGGTGAGAAACATACAGTAGTGCTCACCCAAGACGGTGACGTCTGGACGTTTGGATGGGGTGGCCGCAAATTGAACGCACTTTTTCAGATTTTCTACAGCTCAACAGGCCCACTTGGGCATGGGGATAGTAAGACTCACCACACTCCAGTACCTGTTGAGGAGCTCCGCAAGCATCCAAAAGTGATTAGTGTGAATGCTGGTCGCAGCTTCACAACTGTGGTGAACAAAAACAACTAGGTCTATAACTGGGGGCGTGGCGAGTACGGAGCCTTTGGAGACGGCAACAATGACAACTTCCAAGTACCTCAACTCAATTCCTACTTCAAACATTTCCAATAAAATGAAGGGTTAACAGTTAAGAAACTCAAAAGTTGCAGCAGCTTTTCGATTGCTCTGATGTCAAACAACAAACTGTATGGATGGGGTGCCAACGATTCAGGCCAGATTGGTGTGGAGTCAGAGATCGGCGTGGAGATGTTTGAGACATGTAACTTTGCGACTGCGATTGAGACTGGCAGGAAGGATATGAAAGTCGTCGACTTTGACCTTGGTGAAAACACTACTGTTATCCTTCTGGAAAACGGGGAAGTATGGTGGAGCGGAATGAAGCTCGTGTTCCGACCAGAAATGCTCCCAATTGATATTACTACCAAGCCGTCCGCGATTGGTGCCTGCCGAAATGGAATCGCAGTAGTCACCGGTAATCAAGTACGTCCTAAATGATTCAGATCCAACTCAAAGAGAAGTTTTTCCGGCTCAAAAATTAGGACGTTAAGACAGGTATATCCACAACCACAGTGGAGTAAATGTTCGGCAAAAGCGGTGAAGTCCTCAGCATTGGAGGCTCCTACACAAACCTTTACGCTATTCTGCAAGAAAAATGACTTGTGTCTGTACACTCCATACGAGTAGTTAATGATTGGGGGTGCCGTCAACAATAGTTATAAGCCAAAAGATGGAAGAGGAAGAACCAAACAACATTGAGCAGGAAGAGGAGGAGAGCATCGAGTCTGAGGAAGACGAGAATGGTGAGCTTATCAACGACGGAGTTGAAAGTAAGTTTCTGAGTGTGCTCGCCAAAATTCACATGAAGGATCCGTAGATTTACAACGTCAAAAGCAGCATCTTTCAGGGTATTTATCGAACATATGCAGAGGAGGATTTCGAGTCTAAACAACCAAATCACCCAGCACAGAAAGGCGATAAAAAGCTCACCTACAAGGATATGGAGAGATAGCGCATTCTCAGCAAGTCTTCCAAATAGCGTCAGGCGATGAAGGAAGAGCCAATCGACTAGTAGTAGTAACCTGATCCGACCCCCTACTAACTCGAACAGAAGTTGAAGAGCGACTTCAAGAAAGTCGCACAACGAACTGACAATGGTGAGTCCAACGAGGACGACTTTCTGAAAATGAAGCCGAAAAAGGCTACCAAAAAGGAGTAGCCTAATGAAGTGCTCAGAAAGATGGCAAAGGACGAGCATGAACACGAAATCCTGGAAAAGTATTGGGGTGACGATACGAAGCTCAACGAAACAGACCTGTTTTTGAAGCGATACATACTGAGTAAAGGCTGGGTGGATGTCAGTGGCGAGGCAGGCAAGAAGAAGGTAGGCAAAAAGGTGCTTAAGGAGGATGATGAGCGCAGCTAGTAAATGGAAGATTTTGAGGAACGCTATAACTTTAGGTTCGAGGAGCCTGGTGGAACCAATTTACAGACATTTCCTCGGCAGATCGAAGAATCGATGCGACTCAAAAAAGAAACTCGTAAGGAAAAGCGAGTTCGCAAAGAATAGTAAAAGAGAAAGCAGCTTGAAGAGGATCTGAGAAAGGCGGAAAAAGAGAAAGCAAAGAAGAAGAAGCAGATTGAGGCTAGGATTGCCGAGATACAAGAAGGCAAGGATCAACCAACCATTTAAATTGAGGAGCCCGAAGAGCAGGAACCCGAACAAGCGACATGGTTCTACTGCGATGATTGCTAGCGTGGGTTGGCTGAAGGCGAACTTTACTACGTCTGTGGGGAGTGCACTGACTACACACTGTGCAGATAGTGCCACGATTTAATTATTCACAAGCACCCTCTCGAAGAGCAGATCGTACCGGATGGCTGTGGAGCACCTTCCGAATAGGAGGTGAGAAAGACTCTCAGCGAACTCCTAAAATGTAGAAAATGCAAAAAAATGATCGATGAGTACAGCAAGCGGTACGAGCTGATAGACCCTAACGATGGTTTCACCTACAACTACTGTGAGGAATGCCAGGATCTGCTGCCGTTGAGTCTACGCAAAAAGTGTAAACAGCAGAAGCCGCAGAAAGTAAAGTTGGATGAACTCTTAACGAACGAGCCAGATAAGCTAAAGTAATACGTGTAAGACGATGAGTTGGATCGGCTGTTGAAGGAGTACATGGGTATGGACTATGACAAAATCGTTGCCGATGGTCTACGCACCAAATTTAAAGTAAGCCTTGCTTCTAACTTAGTACATCGATGTGAAACCCTAAAGCTATGGTCTCAGTGATTAGCAACTACTGTACTCCGACGACAAGGAACTCAACAAGTACGTATCAATCAAGAAACTGGCACCCTATCGCTAGGAAAACCTCAAGCTCCGTAACAGCATCTACAACAAAAAGATAAAGAGCATCAGCCGAAGTGCTAAGCTGAATAGGAAGAGGGTGCAGGCCGATGAAGCAGGCGACCCAACAAAACTAGCCAAGCGCAAGCTCCAACTATTAAGAGAAAGGGCGGAACGTCGTAAGCAGAATTCGATCGAGAAGGTCCAGCGACTGCGCCTCCTCAACCTATCAACTAAGGAGATGGAGGTTAAGCATTTCCTGCCGAAGAGTCGCCTGGAGTCCTATGGGTTGGAGTGATGCTGAATTGTAATTTAAGTGTGAATGCGATTGCGGAGTCTGCACAGACCCATGCTGGCGATGGTGTTGATGAGCTACATGGCTCGAGCTTCAGTGGAGGGAGGCTAGCTTGTGGAGACGTGGAGCTTTGAATTCTGGCTGTTTCTGTTCATCTCTGCATTCCTCGTCACGTTCGCTGGTATATGCTCTGGGCTGACAGTTGGATACCTATCCATCAAGAAACAAACCCTGCTACTATGGATAGACTCACCTGACGAGTAAAAAATACGCATTGCCAAGACAATCCTCGGAGTGCTTGAGAATCATCACCTGCTGTTGTCAACGCTGCTGCTCTCGAATGCCCTTGCTATGTAGGCATTGCCGATTTTCCTTGACAAACTTGTGCCAGCCTACATAGCTGTATTGATTTCAACGGTATCTGTGCTTATGGTCGGAGAAGTTATTCCACAGGCATACTGCACGGGATCAAAACAGATACCCATCGCATACTATATGAGTGGATTCGTGAAGGTGCTACAGTTCTTATTCTATGTGTTCGTCAAGCCAATAGCATGGTTTTTGGACAACTGGTTAGGCCATCACGAAGATAAAATTCATCTTAACAAGAACAACCTGAAGACGTTGCTCCAGCTCCATAAGAGCAAGGAGCTGGGATACACACCGGAGTAAATAGAGCTACTACAGAACACATTGGACTTACGTAGCCGCAAGGTAGAGCAGTGCATGATACCCATCGATAGGCTGTACATGCTGGATCTAGATGCTGTGGTCAACATTGAACTGTTAGAAGTGGTCCGCGGATACAACTTCTCAACGGTCGCTGTCTACCACGGGGATCGGAGCAGGATACTCGGGGTGTTTCGCATTAAACAACTTATGGGGGTTGAAGTTGATAACAAAAAACGGCTTCGTGACTGTGTTAAAATCGATCCGGTCATCTTTGTGCATGAGGGACGTAATCTTCTCGAACTCTTTGACCTGCTCAAAGAAAAAAAGAATCGATTCTGTTTTGTACTGAAAGATGAACAGAAAGGGCCGGGAAGGCACTTTACCTTTTCGTAGCAACCGCAAGGCCGCCGTCCAATAGGCATGATCAACCTCAAGCGAATCTTTGAGGAAATCGTACTGAAAGAATTCGCGGACGGTGATCATCAAAAGCAGATCAGATCGGGTGAGTTTACTGACCAACTCATTGTTCGCAAACCGACGGAATTAGTGGAGGGGGTTTAACAGGACTGAGCAGATAGGATTTGATATGAATAAAATTAAAGAAATGGATAGTCAGGAGCAGAGCCAACTTACGCATATGTTTCAGTTGGCAGTAGAATCCAGAAAGCGAGCTCATTGCCCTTATTCTAACTTTGCTGTGGGTGCGTGTCTATTGGCCAGCAACGGAAAGCTGTATACGGGCTGCAACGTGGAGAACGCTGTGAATGGGATGAGCCTCTGTGCAGAGGGTACCGCCATCGTCAAGATGGTCGAAGATGGTTGTAAGCAGATCGTAGAGCTGGTGGTGGTTACCGGGCTGGAGGGCCACAGACCAGCAGCTCCTTGTGGACTGTGCCGACAGCATATTAAAGAATTTTCAGAGGATGATGTACATAATTGTACTACTCAGAGCAAACTCAAGATCCACCTCACCAATCTTGACGGCAAGTTCGATCACGTGACACTTGAGGAGCTTATGCCGAGAAGTTTTGGACCCAAGCATCTCGGCAAATGACCCATCAGTACATACGGTTTATAAAGAATAGATCAGCTTTAGCGATTGCGAGTACCAACAAATCTTGCTATTCCCTTTAACACTGTTTCTATCAGCCTGTTTACAGTTTTATGAACAGTCAGCTATCACCAGTCTTCGTCCGTATTTCCTGGATGGCGTGGCGCAGAGAGTAATTCGGCTTGATATCCTTTAATGAGGCCGTGGTTTTACATAGTGGGCAGTCTCCGCGCTTTTCGACCCACTCGATGATCACAACTCGTTCAAAAGAGTGGGAGCAGTTTGCGAGTATCATCGGATCCTCCATAATTTCTTGAGTTATAGGGCAGTGGAAGCTATCGATCTGGGTGTAGATCTACTGCTTTGGTTCCCCCTCCTGTGGCTGCTTCTGTTCTTTTTTCTGACTCTTAACCGTTACCCTGGACCGTTTCCGTAGATCCAGAAGGTCTTTCTCCCTATCGCCATTAGCAACCTCAGAGCCAATGATGCCTGCACCGATGCCTACTAACGCACCCACGACTAATCCTCCGAGGACCTTCCAGACATTGCTGTTGCTCTCGCTTTTACGACTCATTGAAATGTTTAGAATTAGTAATTATAGACTGACACTGGTTGCACAGAATTTATGGAGTGATCGACACTTCTGTTGAAAACCATAATAATCGTAGCACTGATATTCAGGAATTATCACTCAACTGCAACTCCACGCTTACCGAAGTATTCACGAAGTTTACGTTGGAAATACTGGAAGGCCCCGGGTCGTTTCATCATCGCCTTCTCCCACTCTGATCCTTTGAACTTTTTACTAACCTTAACCATAGCTGTGAACATGTCAACCCCAAACTTTCTGGTGGCATAGTCCATTATGAAGCCTGGTACAATGTCCAGGCGCATGTCAGTATTGGTGCAGAGCTTTACGAAACCTTTCTTGGGTGTCAATGGCTGGTACTACATGCAGAGATATTTGTAGTTTAGGAGAACTGAGTCCTTCCTCGGCTTTGGATAGAAATCATAGAGTTTTTGCAGGTCTGGACGGTCGTGAATCGAGCGAGTAATTATTAGTACGGTATCGTTGGTCTCGAGGCGTTAGTAAGCAGCCCCTTGGAAGTACGCTTCTCTGAGGGAAATGAATGGAAAGTTGCTGATGACATGCCCAATCAGTACATTACGTCTTATTCGTTTTTCTTCCTTGCTATATTCAACGAATGGAACGATCTTCTTGTGAAGATCAACCTCATTCAGAACTGCAGCAAACACCTCCACAGGGACATCCAGCTCTGCCTCGATGAGAACTGCAGTACTGCCTCCTTCCTTCCTCAGGTAGACTTTCGTACCCTTTTCGTCACTCTTCAGCTCCCAGTCAGGACTTACAAACTAGGAAGTGTACAGAATGATATCATTGTACTCACGGTCTATTGCTTCGAAGAATGCTTGTCGCTGCTCATAGTCAGGATGTTTGAGAAACTCCTTTTCGAAGTGAGCCAGGAATTATTTTTTTACCTTGTATGCAAAGTCGAGGTTGTGATCCTCGAAGTAAAACTCGATCTCCTTAAACTTCTATTCGAGAGCTGCAGTTCGCTCATTTTCAATGTAGTTCTGGGAGTGGGTGCTAAGACGCATCGATGCCAGAGACGCTCGAGTGTTGCTGGGAATCTGAAGCTGTGGTATGTTGGCAACCTCTACAAACTATTGCTGTGGGGCATGCTGCTGATGGTATTGATGCCTTGAGCCCAACATAGGGTTGTTGCTGGACCTGGAGAGATGCATTGAAGTGGGTAGCTGCGCCTGGGTTATCACAGTTGCGCTGCGCTGTTGGTACTGTAAATCCTCCCTATTAGAAACAGCCATTTCGTAAGGAATGAAGCCAGACCTCGATTGCAGCATGCTTTGAGTTGGTTCAGCCACAGCCGTCCACGGCATCGGGTTGCTTGCTATTAATTGATGTCCATCAGTCCGAACTCCATGATAAGGAAGTTCAGGTGGCATTCGGTGAGAAATCTCTGGGTTCTCATAACTCAACACTGGGCGTTCTCGAGTCGATAACCCAGAGACACTCTTATGGTTTGATCCGCTGGAAAGCCTGGAAGACCTGTACTTTTCTGTGGGCTTTCCTCTCCCGAAGGAATGCCCACAGCCAACGTACTCCTCTACCTTCACATTTCTAGCTGACTTTTCGATCTGTGGGACAGCCCCGCCCATACTCATGGCTTCCCCCATCGACCTGTCAACTATAAGTTTATCGCGCTTAATAATACACTAAGGCGAAACAGCACTGCAGCTGAGCGTATTGCTTCCGGAAATATAACATCCCAATAATATAATGTTAAAGTCGACGGAGTGCGTGGTGTGCTTTCAGGAGTACAATAATGGCAGCAAGTTCCCGCTGGTAAGCTCCTGTGGACACACCCTCTGTAAGGAGTGCTCACCCAACGTTTAAATCTGTCCAACATGCCGATCCTACAGCTTTGACAACCAAAAGCTTATCAAAAACTATGCTGTGCTGGGAATTCTTGAGGAAATGCAGATTACGTAACGCCCGACTATCTATTCTGAGAGCGAACTGAACAGTTACGAACCGTTTACAGTTGGAGGCTTGGTGGTGCAAGTAGAAGCCCTTTCACCGATGAAAAGACCGAGAAAGTTGCCAACTGAGCTTGACAAGCCAACAAACTTATAATGCCAGTCAGAGTGTAGCCTTATGTGAGCTATCGCTTCATCGCCTGTTGACCCATTTATACACTTACACAGTTTAACGAAAGGGACTCTTCTTGACTAACCGCAATACTCAATCATCAATACCAACCGTTTCCATGGTGCTGCCCTCCGGAGTCTTGATGGCCGTTACTGGTGTCGTGGTGGCCATGATCATGATGGCCGTGATCATGATGACTGTGATCATGATGATTGTTGTCGTTGTTATCATGGTGATGTGTATGATGTTCCCTTTCATGATGGTTATGGTGATCGTGATGGTGGTGGCGATCCCCACTATGGCTTCTACTTCTGCTTCGGGAACGAGGTCTCGGGTGTGGATGTGGGTGTGGACGAGGATCGGGGTGTGGATGCGGGTCATATGGGCTGGGACTTGGATGAGGACGATAAGGGTCTGGATGCCAATTGCTGTTGTTAGTGTTATTATTGCGGATACCGCCTCCACCACCACTACTGACGACTTTCTTTGGCTCCTTTTTTGGTAGCTACTTCTTTTTTACTTCAACCACTTTGGCGAGATGATCCTTCCTATCGACAAAGTACTGCCGAATCTCTTCTTGAAGATCTCTTTGGTGGTCTGCGAGTTGGATGACACCATGCTCGTTGTGGTAGATATCTCGTAGCGGATCAAACCGATACTTCTCGAATAACTGCCAGCGGTTGACATAGTTTCTGTCACCTCTTTCTCCGTGATAGTTGTGAACTAACCTTCCCTTAACGAAGCCGTAGCCACGCTGAGGTATGGCATGCTCAGACCATCTACGGCATTCGTTCATGAAACTTTACTGCAGCTTAAAGCCTGGCTGCAGCCCGAACTCCCACTTTCCGAGAGTCGCATAGGCCATCATTTTATCACCGCTTCCTACAATGTTGTATTCAAACAACTTCCCGATCTGGTTGAGATAGCTCATATTCGCTGCCCACGCATATCCTGGATGGGGGTAAGTATCCTCTCTTTTATTGAACTCCTCCACCATGGGAAGATTGGTTTGAGCGTAGTACATGAGACTCTTCGCAGAGTATTGCACCTATCCATCATTTCCGATGAAATCAGAATCTTAGAACAGCTGCACAATATCGACGCTTTTAAGC
>ERZ724506.615-NODE-615-length-12435-cov-8.952342_pt1 | contig 12435 bp, 9 predicted proteins | sample MGYA00376039_ERZ724506 | MGnify/ENA primary metagenome ERZ724506 (study PRJEB28724, sample SAMN07190887) | wastewater metagenome | isolation source: effluent of sewage treatment plant in Hong Hong | place: USA: Christiansburg, Virginia | collected 2016-03-01 ... | reverse complement strand
CCCCAAACCCCAAACCCCAATAATATATAATAAATTAATATATTTTATAATAGTCTCTATATCTATCCCTTAGCAAAGAGCTTATTGTCATATATAATTAGCTGTTAGTTTTTTCTAACATATTAAGGCTTGTATTTGAAAGTTATTACTAATTTAATAAACTGATTTTTCTATATAAATATTTCATTTTAATTTTATTTCTAATCTTGCAACTAAGAGCCATCAAAACTCTTACTTTTCAAAAGCTATAAAGTAATCTCTGATGGTAACTTCTCCTTTGATTTTGAGGGCTTAAGTCTTTTAACTTCTTTCTTATATTCTTTATATAATCATATCTTACCGATTTGCTTAAAAGTATCACTGATTAACAATGGCTCATATCTAAAACCTAGTCATATATTATTCTAATTACATAGCATTATTTTTGCAACGAATTTCTATGTTAGTTAAGGCTCTTAATTAGAAGAGATTAAAACCATTCCTTTTCTTATTTAATCATTAAGTTCAAAATCTTTTCTGAACTCTATTTGAATGGAACAATTTTAGCCTGGCAGTGATTTTTAAATTGGTATCTTCAAGCTTCTTATTTGCTCCACTTTGACTTAATAAAATTTATTATTGCTAAAAGGACCAATATACAATTCTTGGCTCTTTTAAATCACTCCGGAATAAACCCAGCCACAGACAACTATCTCACCTTTATCAAAATGGTGTTATTTTTATACAATAAACTCTGCCTACTCTTCAAAGGTCTCTTCCTATGAGCTTTATATTGGTATTTATTTGAGGTACTTTTTGAGTATATGAAGACCTTCTCCAGTAAGGTTTGAGATCAAGAAAACTGGAACTAATTTTATCTAATCACTCTAACTATATAGCAACACATCTTATTCATTATTTACAACAAAAGGTATGACTCCTGTTTTAAGACTCAGACAAATGTCTTTTAGTTTAATTATGAATTAATCTATAATAGATTCATTTTCCATCTCACAATGAGTAACAACAATGCTATATCTTTTGCCCAATGACTATTAGAACTCCAAAATGTTTCAAATTTACTCAACCTAATCATGTATAGAAAATGCTATCATAATACATATTGGTTGATAAATAAAATAGCTTTATAGACACTGCCTGAACTTCTGCTCAAAATTACCCATGTCTATAAATGAGACCAATTTTCAAAATGTTTCTTAATTGCTTAGAACTTTATTAAGATTTTATTCACTTACTACATTTCCTTCTTCATCCATACCAATGATAGCTAGTGTTAGAGATGAAGTTTCTCCAGTCATAACTTCATGCTTATGAGTAAGTATTTTAACTCAAGCGGAGCCATTACCATCATCAAGTTTATTAGTAAGAAGCACACCCAAGAGAGTGGTTTTTCCTGAACCCTTGGTGCCAATAAGCATTATCTTTAACTCTATTTAAATTTTCTCTAAAAGCTTCTTTTTTATGCTTATTTTAGTCACAAGACCATTTTTGCCTTTTTAAATCCAATCCAGTACAAGATCTAGATTAAGTTACTGGGAAATATATTTGAGAATAAATATTGTCAATTTGAGCTCTTATATATCTATGCCTGTATTATCTCCATGATCCTCAAAGCCAACATAATAAACAGCTAGGCCTTATCCTTCCTTTAATCAAAACTTCATCTATGTTGTCAAATGAGAAATTCTTTTAAAGGATGTATCAATTAGTTTGAGTTTGTATTCTGTTCCTCCATATTCATTTTCCTGATGAAGCTTTCTAGAATTTCTAAGCTGCTCTTAATTAGCATATTATTGATCTAGATACTAATCCAAAGCCACAATTTGCTCATACCCGTTTTTTTGTTACACAATTATTCGGGTGCTCAGATCCACGCTGATATTTCATGCAGAGTCATTTAATTTAATTTCCTTATCGACTTTGTTTCTCCTGCTTCATTTTTTTCCTTATTTTAGGTTTACTTATTATTGAGTACTTTCATGTTCATTATTTAACATAATAAATTATTTAATTAGAAAAATTGGTTATAAGATAAAAGGAGTTTCATTATGACTTAAAAGGAGTCAGTTTTTTCCTTCAACAAATTGCTTAACATTCAGAAACTTAATTCTGACTATTTAAGCAATGATAAAACAGATCATGATTAAGGCAGTAAAAATAAAGAGTTTTATAAATTTTCAAGTCTGAACCTATTTGCTTAATGACATTATAAGTTTGTTAGACTACTTAGCCAAAGACTAGCTATTTGACAGCCTTTGTTTTATTTATATAAGCTTGTATCTTTGGTCAATAATATCAGCATCAATAACATCTAGATTTTCTTTAATTAAACTAAGATTCTTTTTTATAGAGATTATTTTCTAGCCAGCAATTTCCAATAGTTGATTTCCTTCAGCTTATTTATTCTCAAACACATCTATAGCTGATAAAGCTTATTGTGATTTTTGATTATCGAAGAATTCCTCTTAATATTGGCTACAGTATTCCTCAGCTTGTTAAATAAGGTCCTCTCCTTTATGAAGTACTTAGTGGTAGTCAGAGTCCTCTTATTAGTATCTTTCAAAAATGAGAAGATTTTGCTCAAGATCAATTTTGGTTGTGCTTAGATTGAAAATAATTTACTAGTAGTCGGAGTAATTTCTCTGTATAATTATTAAAAGTTGATCTTCTATTTGCTCAAAGAGTTTTAATAATAATGTTTTTTGTTCATTCAAGTCAGACATTTACAGTTAGTATTTAATTTTTTATAAATATAATGAGACTGCAAGTAGACTTTGAGTAAATAGAGAATGGAGATAATAAAATAACTAATATAGCAAATGAATAATTTAGTAATGACAAAGAACTAATTGCATTACTGAGTAGCTTAAAAGGAAAGCAAATGGAATTTAAGTAATTTAATTTATAACTATATAATTTGTAGCCTTTTTAGATCATTTAGATTTAACAATAATAAACATTAATAATTCTTAATTATATTTATGATAATAATTAATCTAAAAAGGATCCAAATTTTTGACTTCTAATTAAATTATTATTGTATAAAAAATTATAATGTTTTCTTTATAAGAGGAATTAAAACAATTAAATATTGATACAAATAATGATAAATAAGAAGAGAGTTAAGCACATAATGAATAAATAAATTAATAAGATTCAATGTTGGTAGAAAAATAAATCGATTAGTAAAAAACTTTAGAAATATCCAGAGATATTATTATTATTAAGAGCGAAGAAGAAGTATTATAAGAATAGGTTGAAAAGCTAGAAAAATAAAATACTATATTATTATCTACAGTATAGAAACAATAAACAATAATCAATGAATTATTCTAGTAGGTAAGTCAATCTGTAAAGGAAATATCAATCATTTAAAAATAGAATCAATAGGATAATTAAATCTAATAAAGGGAGATAAAAAAATATATTAACTTAGTTAATGATAATGTTTGTAAAACATAATCTCATAACGAAAAGAATTTCAAATCAGTGAAAAAAAATATTACTTCAGACATTAAAGATATATTTAAAACAGAAGTATAGTTTAATATAATTGAATAACTATAAATAAATGATAAAATAATAGACTGGGCTTAAAGCTTATTGGATAAAAAAGACTAAGAAATTGAACAATTAAAAAATGAAATCTTAAATCTTAGCAAAAAGTTATGCAAAAGAAAAGAAAAAAAAATAGAAGAGATAAATAGAATACAACAACTATTGTAAACAAAAGATTAAAACATTGAATAATTGCAACTAAATATAGATAAATTAGCTTAAAATAATGCATTTATATAAAACGAGATTCAAGATTATATTCTGCTTAAAGATAAATAACTAAAGGAGAGCGTATAACTAAAACTGAATGCAATAAGCTTATATGATGCAATTTAAAATAACCAAGCGTATAGTTGAAATTTCATTTGTATTTTAGAGAAAGTTGATTTAATGCAAAAAGAAATAAATAAACTAATAGAAGTATTATGGTCTAAAAGCTAAGAAGAATCCTATTTGAAAAATATTTTTATTAAAAGAGGTGATATATCACAACTATATTTTAAATTTATTAGTTTAAAGTGATTGGTAGTATTATCGAATGATCACTCTTTGACTTTCACGAATTATTAAACAAAAATAAATGAAGAATGGGATAGTAAAATAAAAACATTGAGAAATGAAAACTTAGAATATTAAACTATTTAGAAAGATAAAGTAGAAGAGATTGATGAAATTTTAGAACAAGAGAAATATGAAGAAGGTTGTTAAGAGAAAGAGTAAGAGTAGGGGTAAGATGAAGATGATTATTAAGAGGAAGAACAAAAGGAAGATAATTATTAATAAGAGGAACAAGAGAATTATTAAGAAGATTATTAAGAAGAAGATTATTAAGAAGAGGATTATTTAGAACACGATTAAGAGGATTATTTAGAACACGATTAAGAGAATTATTAAGAGTAGTAATATTGCGAAGATGAAGATCTATTTTAGTATTAAATAAATTATAATCATATTTTTTTATGAATTAAATATTTCTAGAATAAAGGGTAATAATCAAATGATAAAACAGTTAATATTAGTTAAATACGCCTTATATTTATATTGATAGGCTGTCAAAAAAAGATTTACTTTTAATAAATTCAAATGACACTGCTTTAGTTATATTTTTTAACAATACAAGCTTTTGATTTACTATTCAATATTTTGTTAACCATATACAATAAAATAAAGATATATAATATTAGTTGGGCTATTTGTATCAAAAATAAAAAGACTTATAATAATTTATTCATTAACAAAAAATTACTATAAAAGTAGGACAAGAAACTCATTTTATTAATTATAATAATCAAAAATTTTTATTTGATTAATTATTTAGATATTTAAAATTACATTACTATTTATTATTACTATAGGTTTTAATAATACACAAAATAAATTCCAAATAATGAACTTTAAAATAAAAATCAGATTAAATTTTTTTATATTTTTTTATGTAATTTAATAATTAAAATCCATTCTTTGATAATGTGATAATCTAAGATAAAGATTTTCAAGACAAAAATGATAAATAAGTTTAATATATTCAAGATGAAGAACTAGACAGTAATTAAGCAATTAATTCATAAAGCTAAGATTATAATAGATTAGATAATTGTTTTCAATCTAACTATATAAACAAAGATGAATTCTGAATGCTTGAGTTTGACTAAGAAGATTTAAGAAAGAATTAAGATACTATCAAAGCTATAGTTAAGAACAACATTGAGGAAATAGATTTAATTAAGGAATGAAACTCATAGTAAGAAATTCTAATTTAAAATCTCAATGAATAAGTTTGAGAATAAAAAGATGAGATATTAAAGCTAACTTAGACTATATAGTAAATTTTAGTAAATTAGCAATAAGAAACCTAATAAGATAAAAAAATAATAAAGATTAAAAATACTAAAAAATAATTGTATTGAGAATTTAAAAAGCTAAGCAATAAGCTAAATATTATTATAAGATAACCAAAATAAATTATTGATATAGACAATGATCTTGTTGTATACCCTAGACTTGGTATCATGAAGAGATTATATGACAATGAACAAAATTAATAATAAATAGATCTTGATAATTAAGGCAATTTATCTGACAATAATCTAATTAGAATACTAAGTAATCTAAAATAAGATCTAAAATAACTAACTATTTAAAGTTATTAGAATCATTAGCAATCTTTACTCATGCAAAAAACACTACCAATTTCATCAAAATTCAAAGACTATGATTTCTAGGATATTTCCACATAAATATAAAAGACAATTCTGTTAATAAAGTTTATGAAATCAAAACTAAAAAACTAATTCATAGACTAAATAAATAGCAATATTATGATTAAAAATCACAGAAATAAAAAGACCATCAAGAAAAGAAACCAATAACTTAAATAAGTATTTAATAATATTATATTTAATATACTCTTTTTTGAGGAGCAATGTATGGAAATTCTTCTTCATCCAAAGTCATCTTTATAACATCTCAATATTTAATACTTACCTCTCCAGTATTTTGATCAACAGTACTTATAGTATGTTTCATATAGTTGTCATCATCCCTTTCAGGAAAGTCACCTCAAGCATGAGCACCTCAACTCTCCTTTCATTACAAGGCTCCTTCTATAACTTATTTAGCTTATAAGAACATATTTTCAAGCTCACAAAACTCAACCAAATCTGAGTTCCAAATCAATCCTTTGTCAGCTAAATAAATATCTTTAAATTTCTTCTCAGTCTCTTCTAATAATCTTTTGCCTTCTTTAAGAACACTTTCTGTTCAAAAAACTGAGCAGTATTTTTGCATAGTTCTTTACATCTCAGCCCTTACCTCGGCTACTCAAAATTATCCATTTTTTTATAATTTTTCAATTAGATTTTCTATACTTTATTTTCCATGTGTATTTCTTAAAGCCTCTTAGTCTTATTTTTTATTAAATGTTTTTTCTATTTGATTTGCAGCTTGCTTTCCAAACACAACTAAATCCAACAAAGAATTACCTCCTAGTCAGTTTGCACCATGAACAGAAGCACAAGCAGCCTCACCAATAGAGTACAGTCCTTAAACAACATTTCCATTCTCATCCAAAGCTTCAGTCTTATAATTGGTTGGAATTCCTCCCATGTTGTAATGCACTGTAGGCAAAACTGGAATTGGATCCTTACTGCAATCTATACCTGCAAAAATCTTAGCTGTCTCAACAAGCCCTGACAATCTTTTATCAAGTATGCTCTTATCCAAGTGACTAACTTAAAGAAGAACATGATCCTTAAGTGGGCCACAGCCTCTTCCTTCAAGAACTTCAATTGTTATTGCTCATGATATCACATCTCATGAGGCAAGGCTTTTTGAGCTTGGAGCATACTTGTTCATGAACTACTCTCCTTTAGAGTTTAGTAAATAGCCTCCCTCTCCTCAAGCACCTTCTGTTATTAGACAACCAGAATTATACATTCCTGTTGGATGAAACTAAATAAACTCTAAGTCTTGTAAAGGAAGTCCGGCTCTTGAGACTATGCCACCTCCATCTCCAGTACATGTATACGCAGAAGTACAGCTTTGATATGCTCAGGCAAATCCACCTGTTGCCACTACAGTTGCCTGGCTTCAAAACCTATGTATCTTTCCATCCTTAAGTCCATAACAGATGACTCCAATACATTTATTATCCTCCATGATAAGATCTAATACAAAGTACTCAACATAGAACTCAATATTCTAAGTCAGGCATTTCCCATATAGAGTATGTAGCATTGAAGGACCTGTCTTATCAGCCACTGCACAAGTTCTATAAGCTTGGCCTCCTTTTCCATAGTCAAGATTTTGTCCACCAAAAGCTCATTAATAAATCTTGCCTTCTTTTGTTCAAGAAAAAGGCATGCCATAATTCTCAAGTTCTAAGACAGCATTAGAAGCTTCTTTGCACATAAAATGAATAGCATCTTAGTCTCCAAGCCAGTCTGAGTTTTTAATAGTATCATAAGCATGCCATTTCCAAGAGTCTTAGTTCATGTTGCTCAATGCGGCATTAATACCTCCTTTTGCTGCAACAGTGTTTGATCTTATTGGATAGAGTTTAGAAATACAAGCTACTTTGAAGCCTTTCTCAGCTATACCAAGAGTTGCTCTGAGACCTGCTCCACCTCCACCTAATACTACACAGTCATAGTAATGATCTATTGTTTTTAGATCTGATTTTTGGAGTAAAGAAAAATTTCAATTTTTGAGTTTTTTTAAGGCATTTTAAAAACTGACAAATCTCATTAAAATTTATATATAAATATATATTAAGTATAATGCTGGATATACTTGTACATAATTTGATGGGTTTTTAAATAAATGAAAATTTTATTCATATTTTGCTTTTCATGATACAAGTTCAGCTTATTAAGAAAAAGTATTTAAGAACTGTTTTTACTAGCAGCTTGTTAATAATCACTGGCTTGATTTTATATAGGGAGATTACTGCTTAGAATTATTTTAGAGATGTCAATAGCTGAAGGTATTTTTCTAAGGAATAAATATAGAAATAGTTTAGGTATTTAAGTAGAGAGCTTCTTAGCAATAATAATACAGACTTATATATAGACTATTAAAAGAGAGTTGAAGTACTTCTAAATAAACAATAAAGATCTTTATATGACAAATACAATATTTAAGATGGCTATGAAGTGTTCTAGTAGAATGAGTTCTAAGAAGTTTACTAGAGTTATTTAAAGATAAGAGTTTTTGAGATGATTAAGTATTTGATACAATGGCTGGGAATGTACGCTGTATATTTATAATTTAATAAAGAATTTGGGTTTTTCACTAATGCAATTAAAATAGGTTTTAGTTATATTTTCTATTTGATATTTTGCTTATATTCCGTTGAGAACAACTCTAGATGCATTATGGATTTTTTTCTAACAAAAGAGACACTTTATCAGTAGCTAGAAACAATGAAGCTGATTTTTCCATATGTTATTTTGATTGGCTAAGCTTGGTACTAAAATAAATGAATTAAAAAATAAAATAAGATATAAAGACTTATATAGGAAAATAAGTAACAAAATTCTGAAGAATAAGAAGAAGTAAATCGTTTATTAAATAAGCTTAATTCTTACTATAAATAAGTTCTTAAATATAATATTACTATTTTATTTTGCATTATATAAAGTACTAAAAATTTAACCGAATGTTATGTTATTATCTATTATTTTCCTCAATAAAATTTATATTTAATAAGTACTAATGATTTGTTTTCTATAACTATTTTTGTTAATATAAAACTCATTTTCATCTTCTAAATTCTTAATTAAGTAATATTAAAAATTATTCATTTAAAATAAAAAACTTATAATGGCAGGCATATAAGAGAGTTTTCTCTATGCATATTAAATCTTTGCGACCTTTTCACCACTGATACTTTATTTTCCCTAGTATTTTATTATGAAGGCAAATAAATCTGTAGGCTAATTTAATAAACTCATATGTGTAATTTTATTACTATCGTCTTTATTAAAGCTTATTTATTATATTGGACACCAGTATGACTTCTGTTTATTTACACAAGCTATTTTCAACATAGCAGTTTAAGTATTTCTCTTATATGAATTTTATTATTATTAGAATTTAGAGCAAAATAAAGGCTATTTGGAAAACAAACTTGTTATTGAGCTCAAAGCTAAAAGAGAACTAAATAGCGTACTATTATATGCATCGATATTTAGTGGTGTTTATTTATGCCTTTTTTTGTATAAGTTTACAGACTGGACTATTGAATTTACTGGAGCCTTTGCTGCCCTGCTAGAGACCCTGGTTCCTTTACCCTAATTCTACTCCAACTACAAGTAATAAAGTACCAAAGGACTGAGCAAATTCATGATTTATTGTTGGCTTGCAGGAGACATAATAAGATTCATATTCTACATTATAGATGAGCAACCATTGTAGTTTATTTTCTTCAATGGAGTCCAGATACTATTTGATCTTGGAATATTATATTAGTTCTCTATCTACAAGCTCAAAGTTCAATAATTTGTAAAGGACATTAAAATAAAGGACCATTCTCAAAAATGATAATAAATTTTTAATTAGCATTATTACTTGTAAATATCTTTGAAGGCAAAATCTCCTTAAGTTACCAGCCAGTTTTCTGGCAAGTTTTAAACAAGCTCACTTTTTATACTCTCAATTTTAAGTTTGTTTTCTTCGAAAATTTTTGGATCATTTTTCCTGTAGTATTCCAGTCCACATTTGAGCCATATCTCAAATCTGATTGTGTTATGAGTCTTAGTATTGTTAAGGATTCTGATGCCAGTTATGTCATCGTAGTTTTTAATGTCGGCGCAAAAAAGCCAGAGCATTAGGGTCTCCCAAAAGTCATCTAAAAACTACATACCATCTAGATTAAGATCAGCTTAGAGAATTCCTCCTTTTTAGTGGCAAGGATCTTCCCATTCTGGTTTAACAGACTCTTTAAACAGAAAGATGGCATCTATTATTCTTGGATTGTCGTTACTCTGGCCTTGTTTCAGATAGATTTGGTTGCCAAGCCCAAATATAGAACTAATGTTAATAAACTGGGTGAATTTATAAAGCTAAACAAAGTCTTCTAAAATAGTGAAAGTTGCTACAGGTTCCATATCAATCTTATATGTTTTGGCATCCATTTGCTTTCTATCAAGTTTCTTGTACCTGGCCATCAGAATCCAAGTACTTCATAAGGGCAAGAGAAATGTTTCTCTGCCCATGGTTTGGTTGGTGTTGCTCTATGTCATAATAAAATATATTTATTTTATAATTAATTTAATTTTAGGCAGAAATTTTGTCTATGATTTTGCTTTTCTTAAATATTGACTTCTTTATTCATGACTTGAACTCACACTCAATAGGCTTGAATTCTCCAAGTCTTTATAAATAGTCTTTTATATCACTGTTTTTGAGAGTGGTATATTTGTCTTTGTTGTGCAGCTGATTCAAAGATGCTCCATAATCAGTAGAGTCCATTTGGTTAATTTGGAAGTCAATTTTAGATACTAGGTCTACAGCATTGTCAACTGAAACAAACTGTCTAATAGTTTTTATATATTATTTTAATTAGTTTTTCTCAAGAATTACTCTATCCATTAGCTAGCTTATTCTATCCTGGATATGAAATTTTTTTAGTTTTAAATGGCTGAAGAAATTAACTGGCTGATTTTTAAGATTATCAAAGACCTCATACTCCTAGAGTTGTTGATTGAGATAAGAACCAAAGCCACCTATTTCCATAGGTAATTTGCTCTCTAGCCAAAGACTACTTGGTTTAAAATAGGATTATGGTTTTAGAGTCTTATTAAGCTCTTAAGTTTATAATACATAGACCCTCCATGTCTCTTCATTAAATCCATAGTTAAAATAATCTGAGATATCATTGGCCGGATTGTGCCAGAGTTTCTCAGACTTTGGCCTATCAAAATTATAGCTGAAAATTGTAGGCAAAATATATGACTCTTGCTTATTCTCTGTCATTATAATATTAAAAATTTATGCTTAATTTTTAGTTAAGAAATCTTTACTAAAGCTATTTTTTAGTAATATTTTTAATTTCTCTTATTTTTATTATTTTATAAATTCAAATTTTAATTTAGTAATTTTTAATTTATAATGCTCTAATTTGCTTTTATTTTATTTTTAGTTTTCTAAAATTTAATTTAGATGCAATCCTAGAATGTTGATAACGAAAATCAAAATACTCTTCAACTTATAAATTAAATGGAAAAAATGAACCTAGATTTAAATGATTCTCTGAATTTTATTCTTCAAAATCCTCAATATTTAAATTGAATCCTAGGAAATTTTCAACATGATAATTCCTTTCCAAAAGAAATTTCTAAACTATTTTTAGAATTAGATCTTGCTGTTAATTTAACTGGAAAAAATATTAATGAAACTAAATAAGAAATAATAAATGTAGTATAAAACCTTGATAAAGCTACAAGTGAATAAACTTCAGACTTTATCAATAAGTAAGTCAAAATTTTAAAATAAATAATTGAGGAAGAATAACAAAAAAAGGAATTGGTGATAAAAAAATAAGAATAAGGATTTTGAACACCGGAATGAAGACCAGGAATTTCCAATTATAATCCCCCAAAGAAAAAATAGATCTGCAAAATTAATAAGCTCAATCCTACTAATACCACAAGACCTATTTAATTTCATTAATAATCCTCTATTAAAAAAACTAAATAAGCTAATAATAGCGCAACTTCATAAAATTAAAAAAATAATTAAAAATTTAAAGGTATAAGCATTATGCCCTTTGATAAGTTCTGTGAAAAAAAAAAAAATCTCAAATAAAAAACTTTGCCTTAAAATCTTTGATAATTCCTGAACAATAAAAACTTTATATTGTCGTAGTAAATGTTTTCGCAAATTAATCAAAATAGTATTTAACCAGTTTAAGCACCAAAGCTAAATAAAAATCGATTCTACACATACTAAATGTAATAGTAGTTTGGCAACTTTTAGCTAGAGCCCAAAAGATCAAGTCACAAACCCAAAAGAATACTACTGTAATTAATTTTAGCCATTATAATTTAAAACTATTATTTAATCAAAGTCAAGTATAATTGTTCAATTTTCTCTATATAAAAATCTCTAATAAAATTTCTTTTTTTCTTAACCGTAGCTGTATAAAATCCTAATTACTCCCAGCCATCAGAAACTATTATTAAGCCTTTGATTCTCTCTAATCCATTAAACTTTTACTCAAAGCTCATTTTATCCAACTTCTTTAAAATATTTGCATTTAGTTCTAGCTCCTTTTATTTATTGTTCTCTTCAACCTCAAACTCTCAATACAAATTAATTAAACACTCTTATTTGACATACACAATAGCTATTATACAGCTCTAATAAGAGTCTCCA
>ERZ724506.614-NODE-614-length-12449-cov-4.822091_pt1 | contig 12449 bp, 9 predicted proteins | sample MGYA00376039_ERZ724506 | MGnify/ENA primary metagenome ERZ724506 (study PRJEB28724, sample SAMN07190887) | wastewater metagenome | isolation source: effluent of sewage treatment plant in Hong Hong | place: USA: Christiansburg, Virginia | collected 2016-03-01 ... | reverse complement strand
CTTTCTTTACTGTTGAAGAATGATTCTCCTGACTTTTAGGATACTTCCCCAATACTTTCTTTTAACTAATCTCATTAAATCTAAGGATTATCATTTGTATTGTCTTTATTCTTATTTTATTTTTTGTTACTTTATTTGCTCTATTCTGTTACAAAAACTTTGAGCAAATTTAGACACTTTTCTTTTTAGTTTTATTCTCTCTTATCTTTCAGACGTGAAGTCTTTTCCTGTTTCTTCGATTTGCCTTAGTAAGAAATTCCAATTATTTGATGGTATTGGAGGTTATTAACTTTTTCCTAATTTTTTACCATATTATTGATAGATTTCTTCCAACTCTGCTTCGTACTGTTTCTTGTGCATTATGTTATCCTCATAAATAAGAGGATTGAAAATTTTTACTTCCTTAACTTGCTTAGATGACCCTCCAGTATAATATTACACTGCGTTTTCTTTCGTCTTATTTCCTTTTGTATTTGATTATTATTTTTTTGGCCTGGGAGATTTTTCTTCCTCATCTCCATTCTTATTCAGTTTTTTAATGGGTAGCTTAGATATTTTTTATTTACCCTTCACTTTTTTATTTTACCCAATTTTCTTTTGCTTTTGGCCATTGTAAATAAATGAATCATCATCAGCATGTTGATCTTATTATGAATTCAACTCATTCTCATTTTAGTTGGATTATGCCTAGTCTTAATTTTCAGGCATATCATAATAGTAGATGTCCTCCCTAAACTTCTTTAGGTTTGTTCGCCTATTACGAGAAGATTTTCTTTATCCAGGTTCTTCCGCCATTTATTATAAACTAAATATTTCTGAAATTCATATCAATTTTAATCATTAAAATAGATCAAAATACAATAATTAAATAGTTTAAAAAATGAGTTCTTTGAAATGATTCGTGGTGCATAGGTGAAGTCCCTGAATTTTAGATAAAGTTAAAAATTTGTGAAAAGTTTATTTTAAGAATTTCTGGGTTTTTATAAATTTTTATTATTAAAATGTCTTAACAAAACCTACCCAATAACAAGTCATATACTCGAAAGAAAATCTAGAATTACTCGTATGGTCTGAATGATACAATAGGAAAAGGATACTCAAGTCAAGTGTACAGAGGGAGAAATGACAGTACAGATTAGCCAGTAGCTATTAAAGTCATTGATCTGAAGATGTTAAAAAATTAAATTAACAAAACACTCCTCGCATCGTAAATAGAAATATTGAAATCAATGCGTAACATTTCTCATATTCTGACTTTAAATTAAGTTTATACAACAAGGAACAACACCTACATCATTACCTAATTATGTTAAACTGATCTTAGTTCTAAAATAAAGAAAGGCCTTTCTTAGTCCTAATCCTTAGCCTTCATGGCTCAAATACTCGAAGGATATTCCTACATCTATGAAAAAGCCTTAATTCACAGAGATTTAAAGCCTGCGAATCTTCTCATTACTAAAGAAAATTAAATTAAAATTGCTGATTTTGGTTTTGGAATCAAAGCATAAGAGGTTCTTAAGCCTAGCAAATATAATGTTGGATCTCCATTATATATGGCCCCTTAGTCTCTCAAAAGAAACTAATATTCATTTAAAACAGATATTTGGGCCCTAGGAATTATTTTTTTCTAGATGTTGACAGGAGACACTCCTTGGAGAGCAAAAAATTAAAAAGAGCTGTTGAAAAAAATATAAAGTGAAAGCATTCAGTAAATCTTATCCAAGCAAAAATTTACCAGTTTAGTCAAATAATTCCTTTCAAAAGCACTTAATCAAGATAAAAATCAGAGAATCGGCCCTTAATAGCTACTAAAATATAATTTCAAACCTCAAGAGTCTGGTATCTTAGGCTAGAGACAAATGAACATTACAACTAAAGCTCAAAGATTTGATAGCATCATAAATGAAGCACCATCTCCTAAAAATTTCAACTACATTGGCAAATCAATTTAAAAGAGAATATTTACTACCCATGACAAATCTTAAAAAAAATTGATCCAACCAAAAGGGGGATAGTTAAACAACACAAATCAAACCCTACAAAATATTTCTGTAAAGAACATCGAAAATATTAAAACCGTAATAACAGCATCAATAGAAACAAATAACACAATAAATACAGCAACAACTTCAGATACAATGTCAAAGTAGGATAAAAAGTTTATATCAAAACTACTGATAGCATAGGTGCACTTCTGTAGATTTTTGTATAAGTTGATAGGCAGGATCAAATAATCAATGGTTAATGGGATGCTCAAGGATAACAGCAGAGCGAATAACTTAATCCAATATTTCACTAAGATAATAGAATAGAAAATAACAAAACTGAAAGATTTTTAATAACAATGCTATCTAAATATCGATAAAAGCAAGTATGAGGATTATAGGAAGACAGCAGACTACAAAAAATTAATAAAAATATCTAAAGACTACTACCATCGCTATTCATCATAACTGAGCTAATTTTGGTCAGGAATTCGGTCAAAATCAAATAAAATGCAAACATATCGACAATCAATTGAATAGATCATAACTTCGATTGAATATTTGCTGACAAATTTATAAGTGAAATCCTTCTCCACATAAAAAGCTTAGATTAAAATTTTCTTGGATAATTATAGTAAGGATATCATTATACTCGATTATTTAATCACTTGCAAACAGCTTCTAGAGATGATCGAGAAAGAAATCAAGATTAATGGATGCGAAAACTATGAGAAATTTGCTAAGAAGAGCCGGATATAGGAAATTGTAGAAGGATCAACCAGTTAAATAAATAAAGAACTATATGAAAAAATAGCCGAAAGAGGCCGCATTGTTACAGCTTCGAAAAGAGACAACACTTAATATTGAAATACTCAATAAATTTGGTATTATGATTGTCCATGTTCTATTATACTATTTCAAATTATTTTAAGGAGATAATTAGATTTATTTTATCCATGTAATAATTCGTGTGTATAATTATAATATAAGTATATGAAGGGCATGGATTTTTTTAAAAGTACATTCTGATTTATGCAGAAATGGGAGATAAAGGTTCTTCCAGCTTATTTGGTGGTATGAAGGTCAAAGGGCCAGTCGCTGGAGACAAACCAAAAGTTGCGCAAACCTAGACTAACTTTGGGACTATTTCGGACAATTCGAGAAAATAATAATAGGCTATATAAAAGAAACCATAAAAACCAAGGAAAGCTTCAGAGAAAATAGAAGATAAACAAGATAAAAAACCAGTTTAGGTAAAAGTAAATCCCATATCGAATCAAATAAATGAAAAATAGACTCCATAGTAATAAGAATAGGCTGCATTTGAATTACCCCCAATCGCAGTCCCTAAAAGCAAGCCTGAAAAATCACAACCTGAATAAACAAAATCTCAATCCAAGAAGTCTTCATAGGAAAACTAAATTGAAAAGGTCCCATAGATTTCTTATGTGAAATCTGAATAAGCTCCTCAACATGGTAAAACAGTTCCCCCATAAATCTAGTAGCTGAAAAGCTCATCAGAATCTTTCCGCAAAAATTCCTAGCGTAAATAATCAGCATCATAATCAAATTATGTTGCCTTTGATAAAAAGAAAAACCGCAGATAGTCAAATCCTTTCTTAAATCAAATAAAGAAGAATACAATCACTGTTAATAAATAAATACATAATGAACATGGTAAGAATAATTTAATGCAGATATTGATGATAGTCCTTCTCATAATCAAACTAAAAATGAGCTGAGGCCAAAAAAAACTTAGAAGTAGTCAGTGTTAGAGGAAATAAAAAATTTTCATACAAAGAAGATTTAATTTATGCTTAAGCAAAAAGAATTGAAGGAAACTATAAGTAAACCATTCTAAAATTATAGTATAAATAGCAGGAAATTTGCAGGAGAATAGAGAGGAATTAGGAATGTCCATTCAAAAACAATGTGAATTTGTCTAAAAGGAAGAATACTAATAAGCTGATAACTATCAGAATAAGATATAAAATATTCAGAAAAAAGTAATTTTTTTCTTATCAAGATCTAAGAACAAGAAGTTTAGCTAACCAAACGCCAATAATAGTTTTATAAAAATGAATATGAGCAGCTCAAGAATGAAAAAAGTCAACAGTACTAAAATAAAACCTTAATACGAAAGATTAAGTTGGCTGAACTGCAGCTACTATAAGAATCTAACAACTTGAAAAGAAAAAAAGCTTAGTTTTCATAAACATAAAATGTAAAAATTGAAAATTAGAATAAAAAAATAATTCGACTTCAAAATGATATTAAGTTTCAGTCTGATCAAATTTCTGACTTCGAAAAAAAGTATAAATAGGATCTCAGTTCAAGAAAAGATCCTCTGACTACATAATTAAATGAAGCTCAGAAAAGAAAATTGAATTTGTAGAAGTAAATTGCAGATTTATAAAAAAAACTTTTATAAAAGAATGAACTTCTCAAGGGTGTTTCCACTAAAATTACATCAGTTAAGAAATAAATTAAATAAGTGGAGGAGATTTTTAGGTAAGAGGGGACAAAGCTTCAAGAAAGAAAGAAAAAACTGAATAATTTATAGGACTAAAAAAAATAACTAATAAGTGGAGCTAAGATTTTGGAATAGAAAAAGAATACATAAGCTGAAATTATGAATAAAAAATCAGAACAATTGGAAAAATAAGCAAGCAATTTAACAGAGATGGCCAATGAGATGTAATAAGAATCACATAAATTCTAAGATAAATTATAAGAAAGAAAAGTAAAAGTGGATAATTTCATACACAATACAAAATAATTAAAGAGTTTTGAGTAAAAGCATAAATCAAAGAGAGATAAAATAAAATAATTATAGTTCAAGAAGGCTAATGTATCAGGAGAAGTGAACAGTCTTTAATAAAAACGTAATTCGTTAAAATCTAAGATCCCTAAGCTCGAACAGTAACTAAAATTGATGGTATAAAGTAAAAATTTCAAGGGAGCAAATATGAAAAAGTCTGAAATAAAGGAGGCACAATAACAAATTTAAAACATAAATAAGAAAATAGAACAAAGTTTCATAAAGGAAAAGTAAGTGGAGGAATAAATTATAAAATTAAAAAATTCTCAAATGGACAATGTTAGCGAATAAAACTAAATCCGTAAGAATCTAGCGATAAGTCAATTTCGATTTGATATTGTGAAGCTAGAAGAACTTCAAGCAGAAAAGTGTTGGCTAGTTAAACTAGGCCAAGTTTAAATAAAAAATAAATATTGGGATGTCCTAGGATAATAAATTGAGAGTTTGATTTAAGAAATCAAGTATATAGGAGAATAATATGGGTTAGATTTGGCATTTTTGACAGAAAAGAAATAATAGAAAGAAGAGAAAAAAAAATAATTGAAAAGTGAAGAAATAGCTTAAAAGAAGCCAGAACCAAAATCATAATAAAAAATAGCAAATAAAGAGGATGAGTAACTCGAAAATGTAAATATTCAGGAGCAATAAAATGAAGATGAAATTCAAAATTAAGCACCATAAGAATAAACGATTTAAAAAATTGACTAACAAAAAGATCATTAAGCTGAAGTTGAATAAAAAAATGAGCAAAATCAATAAAATGAGAAATAAAATTAAAATTAGGACACAGACCGACACATATAATAATCGAACTCATACATCCATGGATAAATCAATAATTTTGATAATTAAGATGAAGAGGATGCTGGCTATGTCCCTCTTCAGCTTGATTGAAATTTGTGATTGATCTTGATGTATAAAATTATATCTTCATATTGTTATCTTAAATTATTTTAGATTATCTATTCAATCATTTATCAGTGACTTCCTTTTCTTCTCTTTGATTATTATAATAAATCAAGCATAATTTCGTCGCTCTAGCTTGTAGACGAATCTAAACCTGCAACCTGGTCTGCGTTCACATCAAGACCAAATGCCATAAATTTGAAGATATCATTCAAAGCTGCTGGTGATTGAAGGAATACCATAAAGTTTTCTGTTGATCTTGTAGGATGGGTTGGGATATTGAACTGATTATAGAACAGCTTTTATCTCGCTTGTTTGTTCAACCTAGCTTCTTAAGCCTCTTTATTTCTCTTTTTTTCAATTTCACTATTTCTAGTAAGCTCTTCTTTAGCATAGGCTACCGCACCAATTATTCCAGCAAGAGAGAACAATAAGCCTCCTCTTAACTAAATAAAAAAAGATTTTACAACTCCTTCAGCTCGACTCATTCTAAATAATAAATCTTTAGCAGGACTAATAACCTTGAAACTTAATAGACCGATATCATCTTGATTAAACTTCAAATTTGTTTTTCTAAATCATAAAAGAAATACCTGAATACTCTCAGACTATCAAGTGATCTGTTCACGTATTTAAGCCACATTATGAATATATATATATATCATTGAAATAATTTGGTGAAAAGTTAAATTTGCTGATTAATAAATTAATAAAACCTCAAATAATTCACAAATTTTAAATATAAATTGATTTAGCTCATCAGTCTCGATTGAGAACCAATTTTGTTTATGTAATCACGACCATTTATTTAATAACTAAATTAAAATATAATTCCCTTTTATTAAGGAAATAATCATAAATATGCTATATTTCAGACACAGAACAAAAAATACTTTAATTAACTTCTCTAAGTTTCTCTTCTCTAATAATCAAAACAATAATTTCTATGACGTAGTTGTCATTGGGGGAGGCCATGCAGGATGCTAAGCTGCATCTGCCTCCGCGAGGGTTGGAGCCAAAACTCTTCTCATCACTCAAAAAATATAAACAATTGGCTAAATGTCTTGCAATGTATGCTCATTATAATTCAGCCGTCTATGGGTGGAATTGGAAAAGGTCACTTAATTAGAGAAATTGATGCACTTGGAGGATTGATGGGAAAAATTTCAGATGTTTCAGCTCTACAGTTTAAAGTTTTAAACTCATCGAAAGGATAAGCTGTTAAAGGGCCTAGAGCTCAAATTGATCGAGATTTATATAAATAGAACATAGGAAAAGCCCTAAGACAATTAAATAATTTAGAAATAAAAGGACTAAGGTAAGCATTATATTAATGAAGTGTGGAAGATTTTGATATAGATTAAGTTACAATGACAATTAAAGGAGTAAAAACTAAGGAAGGTCAGTATATTCAATCTAAAAGATATATCGTTACGACTGGAACCTTTCTTAGAGGAATGATTCACATCGGAAAAACGAAATATCCAGCAGGTCGACATTTAAGAGACAGCTCCAATACTTAGCCACCCTCTATTGGCTTAGCTGACACTTTTAGAAGATTAAACTTTCCTGTCAATAGAGCTACAACAGGAACTCCTCCAAGATTGAAAAAGAATACGATTAACTATTCAGGGCTTCAAAAATAAGGTTCAGATGATCCAGTGCAACCATTTAGCTTTGTTCATTAATATAAAGGCTTTAAGCCATCTCATGAAATGATTGATTGCCATCTTACAGTGACAAATCAAGAAACACATGATGTAATTAATCAATATCGGCATTTATTACCAACTTTTGAAGGCAATGGTGGAAAAGGTCAAGGTCCTCGCTATTGTCCTGCTATTTAAAAGAAAGTTATTCGATTCCCTCATCGAAATTCTCATCAAATATGGCTCTAGCCAGAAGGAGTAAAGAGCAATGTTGTCTATCCAAATGGATTAAATAATGGTTTTCCATAATAAGTTCAACTAAAAATGCTAAGAACGATAGCCGGACTGTAGAATGTGGAGATGCTGAGGCCTGGATATGCGATATAATATGATTACATTTGCCCGACCCACCTGAAGCATACCCTTCAATCAACAATATTGAAAAATCTTTATTTAGCAGGCCAAATTAATGGAACAACTGGATATGAAGAAGCAGCAGCCCAAGGAATAATTGCAGGATTTAATGCAGGACTATCGTCACTTGATAAAAAAGAGTATCTGATTAACAGAAGCAAAGCATATATTGGTGTCTTAATTGATGATTTGATTACGATGGGCATTAGCTAACCTTATAGAATCTTCACTTCTCGATCTGAGTACCGATTATTACTTCGAGCAGAGAATGCGGATATGAGGCTAACTGAAGATGCAATGAGTTTGGGGCCTGAAGTTATTAGTGAATAGCAAATTACTTTATTTGAGCAAAAAAAGAAAGAAATAGACTAAGGATTAAAGAAGCTATCAATGTACAAGTACAGTATGAAGAACTGGGCAAAATTTTTACCCAATTACAAAATAAATCCAGGTCCCGAAATAAAGACAGCAGCTGATATGCTATCCACATATGAGTTTTTAAAAATATCTGAGCTGAATTGGGTCGATCCAATTAATCAGAAGTACCATAAAAATATAGAAACCTAATTGAAATACAGACCTTTTACATAAAAAATGAGAAAAGTAAATCAATATTTATATAGGAAATTTAATAATTAAAAAAAATTGAGAATTCAGCAGACATATCTGAGCTCCCTTATGAAAAATATAAGGATAGCTTCACTCAAGAGTAATACGAAATACTTTGCAATAAGAAACCTAAAACAATTCATGCTGCTTCAAGACTGAGTGGGATTCGACCATCGACTGTGATATATCTACACTTTTTGAGCAACAAACTGAAACTGAAGCGAGCATAAAAAAAGGAGTCAATGGAACAACCATCTTGATGATAATGAATTTTATTTATATATAATGGAAACATGGATAGTGAAATGCCAATCTAAATAATCCATTAAATCACTATATAATTTCTCTGATGTACAATATATTGTTGCATCTAATTAATATCTATCCTAACTCGCCCTTCTTTTCTCCATTGACTACCTATTCAGCATTAGCTAACTAAAATAATAATAGAATTACCAATAGATTCATGTACTCGTCTTTAGATTGAAGGATGCCTCTCAATTCCCAACCCCATTTCAATTGCACTCCGATCTTCTTCCCGTGGAGCTATTGCATGAATGGCTCAGGGTTTTACATGTATAGGGATGTTGACATTCTCTTATATTTTATATTTATATTACTATATCTAATCTAATTATTCCCTTCATATTTTCCCAATATTTAAAATTTAAGTCAATTAATTTTAGAGTTGGCCTTTTGATTATCAATTAAATAATATTTATGAATCATTTGAGAACAATAGATCCCCTCAAAAGTCTCAAAGGAAAATTAAATTTCCTCAAGTTCGAGAATCAGCCAATACTCGAGATCCTAAAGCTAGTCAATTCTATATCATCTCATCCCGCTAATAAATAAAAAACTTCAACATCATCATTATAAAACCTATCCCTGGAAGACATCAATAATTTGAGAAACCCCAACAACTTAACAAAACAGTAATATAACAAAATGATATTTTAATCACACGTTCATCGAAATGCAGACCCTCAGGCTCCCATTGGTACAGTGCATGAATAACTGGATAAAAATCAAAAGAGATTAGTCTTATCTCTTTTGAAGTTCTCAGATAGGTTAAACGCTAGGCAAATGGCTTATCTACAGTACTCTGTCAGATAAAAACTGAATTCAATATATCCAAATTGGGGAAATCTTCACTTTAACCCTGACTCTCCCTTCAGAAAGTAGTTTACCCTAATTCCAAATTTATCTTCAATCCAACATTTGAATGAGATAAAATTGGTGCCTAAAAAGCAAGTGACTACAGCGATTATCAGCGCTAGAAAAAAAGTTTAATAAACTCCTAAGGAATGATATATTTGAGAATACTTAACATTCAATTTTCGATTGTAGATAGCCATTATTTTTTAAGATGGCCCATATCCAAATTAGCTTTATTTTATAAGCCAACACATTTTATATTCTGTAATTTATATTTGTATTTATTAATGATCCCAACCACCAACACAGTCAGAGCACTAAGTAAGGTGATTAAATACAACAAAATTTAATTCACAAGTGGCAATCCTTACAACTTACGTTGGCAATGGAAATGGAGACCAGCCTATTACACTTACCCAAAAGATACTTACGAGCACACTCATGTTAAAAAACCTGAAGACACTCCTTAAGTACGACCTCTGGGTTTCACATACTGGCAAGATATAATTTCTAGAGTCGTCCCCACATTCCGATTATATTGGAGTCGAAGACACAGAATAATGGATCCATTCCAACTTTATGTATTACCATCAACATCATTCCTCTTTTATCAATTCTGGGACGCAGCCTTCGGGTTCAAAATTCTTACAGTTTTACCCTTGTGTCTTTTTTATGTACGAATGAGAGATAAATCTCTTGATCCTGATATTAAGGAAACTTATCTTAGAGATATAATTCACAAAAATGCAGAAATTGGAGCCCTTTTCAAACCAGAAACTATCCACATTCTCGATTACGAACTTGAATATGATCAAGGATATCCTTGTGAAGCTAAATTCCCTGAATACAAAAATAAACTCTGGAGATTTTTCAATTCAGATACTATGATGTGCACAGGCGTTTTTAAATTTGGAGATGTTGAGTCAGGTGCCACCATGAATTTGAAAGTAACTAAATAAATTATTATAGTTTAAAACAATGCCCACAAAAGGTCCATTTAGATATCAAGTCGGATAGCCCTACTATTATTATGATATGAGAGCTGAAATAACTCACCAGGGTCAATTTAAAGAAATAGTACTCGTAGATGAAAACGTCGAATTAAAAAAACATAGACCTTTCTTATTCATGATGTGAGATAAAGAAATTATTTAGATTATATATCATATATGAATAATTTGATAAGTTATACATTTAAACTATACAAATTTCTTAATAAATGTCAGAGGAACGAGATGCTAATATCTATATGGTTTAGCAGGTATAAATTAGCAGTGAGTCTGAGGGTTCATAACTTCTCGAAGATGTCCATGATCTTGATGATATCGCAGATTCTATTAATGACATTAATGAGCTTGAGAAATTAATGGCGTCAACTTTACGAAAAAGCCAAACTAATTAAAGATCTTTCAAAAATTAGCAAACAAAACTATAGCCAAAACATGTAAAAAGACTTGAAGTGATCGATGACTTCATAAGAAATTTTTTAATAAAAAATAATATGACAAAAACATTGAACTCATTCCAAAAGTAATGGTATGAGTATGTGCAAAATAGTAAAAATCAAGGAGAAGAAATACCTGATGCTTACCTAGAGAATGAAGTCCTGAAGGATAAATATGAACAATTATTATAGCAATTAAATAATGCAGTCGTAATGTCCTAAAAAGCCAAAGCAACTTATGATAAGCTTTTAAAATAGAGAGACTTTCATAAAATGCATCATCAAAGAGTGCAAAAAGAAAAGAAAAAACTGATATAAAATATTTAAAGACTGAATGCATTAAGAAAATAATATTCAAATAAGTATGAATAACTAGTTGAAAAGTATAATTTTGCTATGAAGTAAAAAATGTTGATCAAAATTTAAAGAGATAGACTCAAAATTGATCTTAATCCTAAAAAATAGACAACTTTTCCAACTATGGAAAAGAAATCAATGGATGGGACAGGTCAAAGTGATAAAACCAAATTCACTCCATTCCCATCATAAACTACAAATCCTTTCCTAGCAAAAAATGCCTAACCTTTTAACTATAAAAATACAGTCTTATCTAAAACTCAAAAAGGTCATACAATGGCAGTATGTTCGGTTGCAATTCATCCGAAAAAGCCCATTATTGGAACGGGAAGTGACGATATGTTTTGGAAGATCTGGACAGTTAATCAGTCTTAATTAATTATGTCTGGATAAGGTCATAAAGATTGGGTTAGTTCTCTCAAATTTCATCCAAAAGGACTGCACATTGTGACAGCAAGTGGTGATTCAACCGTTAAAATTTGGGATTTTGTCAATACAAGTTGTACTTTTACCTTTAAGGATCATAAGAAGCCTATCTGGAGTATAGACTTAAATTAGACTGGAGATTATATAGTTACTGGATCAATGGATCATTCATGTCGTCTTTTAGACATAAATGTGGGGAAATGCCGAACTGTTTTACGTGGACATGCGGATTCTGTAAACTCTGTCCATTTTAAACCTTATTCTAATCTGTTAGGAAGTGCGAGTGCTGATAAAACAGTTTCAACTTGGGATGTCCGAACAAATTTGTGTGTCCAAACTTTCTATGGTCATAATAATTCCGTTAATGGTTGCAAATTTAGTCCTCGAGGAGATAAACTCACGAGTTGTGATTCGAATGGAGTGGTAAAATCTTGGGATTTGAAAATGAACAAATAAATAAATTCCTACGAGTGCAACAAAATGTCAGCAAATTGCATAAGCGTGGATCAATCAGGCACATATTTGGCAGTCGGATGCGATGGAGGGTTAATTCACATATTCAATGATGTCTCAGGAGAAAGATAACATATCTTAAAAGGTCACGAGGATAAATCAAGAGTTCAAGCTGTAGAATTCGATATGAATTCCAAGATGATCGTGAGTGGTGGATCAGATTGCAG
>ERZ724506.613-NODE-613-length-12451-cov-4.391336_pt1 | contig 12451 bp, 7 predicted proteins | sample MGYA00376039_ERZ724506 | MGnify/ENA primary metagenome ERZ724506 (study PRJEB28724, sample SAMN07190887) | wastewater metagenome | isolation source: effluent of sewage treatment plant in Hong Hong | place: USA: Christiansburg, Virginia | collected 2016-03-01 ... | reverse complement strand
TATTCAATAAGATTTCCAAGCATTTCTTTTTATTTTTTATTTTCGCATTTCTCACATTTTCATTAATGACAGATTTAATGATGGTCATATTACTTTGGAGATCAACTTCGTCGAATATTTTTTTTTTCATGAACCCCAAGCTCTCATCTAATAATTATTTTTATAATTAACTAAAGTTCTATTCTGATTTAATTTCCCTACTCGACTATTTTTCATTGCTGGTCTTCCTCTACATAAACTATGTTATTCTTTTTCCAATCAGCTCTTTGGCTTTTGATAAGGTTTGCGACAATTAATAATTGTTAATCGATTTCCAGGCTGACTCAATATTCGGAAGTGTCCCATTGTTAATGGCTTATATATATGAATTGGCGAGCTCTATAAAGGTTTGTCCTGTCAGTTTTCTATTCTTTATTCTCTTAGGCTTCACTTTCCGTAATATTTTTTGCCTAAGTGTCTGAATTTGCTATAAAAACTATGGACGTAATGAGGTATCAGGCAATGAGTTTAATTTCTGTAAATCGGTCTAATTTTAAACAGGAGTGACCAATGTATAGCAATCCCTTTCCTTAAAGAAGTGTTTGATCATTCTTCTGATTTTATTTTTATTCTCAACTGCATCAGAGATACCCTTTTGAATTTCAAGAGCATATTAGAGATACTATTTAGGTTACATCTGACATCCATTAGTATCGACTAACTTGAGAGTGAAATCTCTGACAATCCACATAAAAGTGGGAAATTATTATTCAATCTTATTATTGCTCAAATTTTTGCTTTGCAGTTCTTTTGCCAGGTTTGTTATGATATTCAAATTGTTCAATGATTTTTAATCTATGCTGCCCACCGAGTTGTAAATGAAATATGAAGACAGAAGTAAAGCGAAAAGTAGTATACGATTGTTGTATGCATCTGTCTATTCCATTGCTCCAAACCCTTCAGTGTCAATGACGATCACATCCATATCAATCGCTTCAGGGTACTCTGATTTTATGACCTGACGGCTGATCCATAAGCCTTTTGTGCAGGAGTTAATAGTAGGGCAAACTTTGAACGAATTGCTATTGTTAAGTAAGACTTTGTTGAGGAATAAGCTTTTGCCTGTGCGATATTTTCCTACAATTGTAATAATGCCTATCGGGCCCTCTATATTTTTTAAGAATTCCGTTGCTTATTAAGTGATTTTGAAATTCTCGCCCTAGAACTGAATCAGAGGGATGGGCTTACTCATTTCTTCGCAAGATGTTTGCATCAAGATTCAAATATTATACAATAACGAATTATTTTATAATTATTTTCAATAATATTTCCTATTTTTAGAATGATGAAAAGATTGGTCTCTATCACATCACATTTAGTCAGGTCCAATTTCTCCTCCTCAAAAAATGAATAAACAATATTTGATAAGATCATTGCAAAAAAGATTCCATCACAAACTGTATACGAGGATCAAAAGATATATGCCTTTCGTGATATAAATCCGCAAGGCCCAGTCCATATTCTAGTTATTCCGAAAAATAAAGATGGACTGACAGGAATTTCGAAAGTATTAATGAAGCTAATATTAGGCCTAAGATCGGCACTCAGAGATTTTAGGGTACATGCTGATAAAAATAAAATAAATTGCCAAGGAGCAGAGACTTGAAGATGGATACAGAATTGTGATAAACGAAGGGAAAAATGGACAACAAACTGTATAGCACATACATATGCATCTGATAGGAGGCAGGCAGATGAAGTGGCCTCCAGGTTGACTATTGATAAGAGTTATATGGCTTACATTGATAAATATAATAATTTCGAACACACATTTAAAAAGAAATACATTTGGTAACGAATTTGAAAACGAATAGAAATATTAAACTTCTTTTATTTTTTATAAAATAATTCGCTATTTTCTATTCTATGGACTCAGAAGCACGTATCAATATGAAAGTTCTGAGAGAAAAAATGCAAGAAGGTCTCTCTAAAATTCAGAAAAACACCAATGAAAAAGAAGCTATCTTTTTTATTGGGGATACTGGAGTTGGGAAAAGTACAATTCTCAACTATCTCATTGGAAACGAACTTAAAATCTAAGAAGCTGGACTCAAACCCTGCTTGTTGATATCTAATCCTCTCAAATAAAAGAATGTCAAAATCGGACATGAAAAAATCTCATAGACAAGTTTACCAGTCAAAATAATTTCGGAAGGATTGACAATATATGATTGTCCAGGATTCAATGACAATAAAAGTAAAGAGGCTGAAATCGCTAATTCTTTTTATTTTCAAAGACTAATATCTTTATATGAGAAGATTAAAATAGTAATAGTTGTCGATTAGGGCTACATCACTGAAAGTAGGGCTCATAGAATGCCCACCCTCATCAAGAGTATACAAAATTCTTTCGGAACTTTAGAGAGTCTTCAAATGAGTACTTTATTTGTCGTCAACAAGTGCAGTCCTGATTCTACTTATGAAGAATTGAAAAAATAATTTAGCAATCTCGTAGAGACGAAAAATTTATTTAGTTAAGAACAATTAAGGTTTTTTAATATTGTTTTGGCCAAGAATCAAATATTTTCATTAAAACAGCCAAAAAGAAGTGAAATTGGTAAGAAAATTGGCGGATAGCTACGGGCCCAATTATTTTAGCAAATTAAGCAATTGAGCTACATGGAGCATATCGAGGTAAAAAATATTATATCCGATGCTGCCAAGCTTGCAATCAGGGATTATGTGGATCTTTTAAGATATTAATCGCAAAGTAACGTTGAACTTTTAAATTACAATATAAAAGATAATGTTCTCAAAGCAAAACAAGGAGGACTTTATCAAGCTAAATAGCAAGTTATGAAACTGCTGAATTACAAAAAATTAATGTATGAATAAAGAGATTTTGGACCCTTCTTTGATTTTTGCCTTCATAGAAAAATAGAGTGTAAATAAATTTAAAAACTCAAATCTCATATATCGATTGTTGAATTTTTCTCGAAAGTCTATACGAGGGAAAAAACTGAAAGCTTTTACATGAATATCATAAACTTGATCGTAGGTAATTTAGCATTGATCCTGGAGAGAATCAATTCGAACATCGAAGATTAAAAGATTTAATCTTAAAGAAAGAAATAAAGAAGGATGAGAGAAAAGGAATTAAATGATCTATAAAAGAACAAAGAGAATAAGACTACTGCAGTAGGTCAAAATAAGAACGTGAAAGAAGTGCAGAACAAGGATATGCCCAAAACTCAAGGCTCATCTAATATTTTCGATTCGAAACCGAAATGATTTGCATAAGTATTTTATGATAAATTAATATTATTTGAATCTAACTTATTTAAAAATAGACAACATTTCAAAAGTATCGTATAAAAATAATATAATAAAAGATGAGCGGTAAACCTGAGGACAATCTAGATGATATTTATTCGGATTTGTCTGATAATTAAGAGATAGTCAAAAAGAAAAGCACAACTACAGCAAAACCATCTCAATCAGGTGTTGCCATCAAAATGCCATCGTTTTTAGGGGGAAAAGCTTTTATCCCCCCACCCCCTCCCCCGACCAGCAAACCAGATCATCGAAATATAATAACTATCCCTGATGAAATACTGCAGGGTAAGAGCCATCAACAAAATCACTCATATTCCCAGGGCCCACATCATCAAGGTCAAAGGGAGAGAAAGAGTACAATATATGTAAAAAATATCCCTAAAAGCTATAACCGACAGGAAACTTTAACAACATTTTTTCGCACTTACGGAAATATCAAGAGTATAAAAACACATTAGGAAACCAATAGTGCAGTGATAAGGTTTTAAAAATAACAAGATGCATATAGATTTATGATGAAGAAGCCACTCATATTGAATCGATCGTATATTATTTATGATACTCATTAAGATTTCTAGGTAAATCCTGAAATCGTGGCTTAGAGATAAAAAGATTAGGTGGTAGTTGTGAACTCGACCTAAAAATAGTTAATTATTATGAAATAAAACTCTGAAAGTCTCATCGCTGATAAGTATAGAGCACTCCTGTTTTTAAACAAGCATCCACACTGGCTGACAGGTACACTTTCTTATATTAAGAATAAGAGCAGTTCGAGATTGGAAAGTAGATGGATAACTGTCGAAAAATCAAGTAAACAGACAGTCATAATGAGTAGTTAGGAGAAATGCTTTCTAATTTTGAAAATAACTATGATTGGACATTGACTTACAAAGTTGTTACGAAAGAACCCATTTAGAAAAAAAAAGTGATTTCACTTTATCAAGTAAACTTAGTTTTATAACTAGAAATATGGGCCTATTGGAACAATAACGCTCAAACTAGCACCTCTAACAAGTTCGATTTAGCTTGTGGCGACTGATGGGATCTAAGATAAAATGGGGATTGTCAAATTAAAATTTCTCGGAGTTAAGAGCAGTTGGAATATGTACTTTGACCACTGCGAAAGCTTAAATCTTGAAGTTTAAGGAAATAAGCTCAAAAGTTTCTTTAAATCTTGGTTTGTAGTACAGTCAATCTATAACAATAGAAAAAGCAAGAATAATTGAAGAATATGCCTCAAGAGCAAAGTCAAGAAGACAAAAAATAAAAGGAAGCTCCATTTGAGGAGAAGATTGGCATTGCCTAACAATCTATTTTAAATCAATAAATGAAAAGTGGATAAGTAAATATGATCAAAGAAAATGAAAGTAAAATCGAGAAATAAATTCCATCAGATCTCGTAACTAAATAAAAGAATGAAATAATAAGTTCTGAGGAGGGGACAAAAAAATTAGATAAGTAATCGAATCTCCAAAAAGAGAAATAAATAGAGCAGATTGAAAAGAATGAGAACCCAAAAATAGAATCAGTGAACAGATAAAACAATTAGATAAAATGATGATCTGTTAAATTTAAATTTAGCAATAATTTTTTTGAAAATATTTTGGGTGCAACTGTAGTCTTTTTAATTTGGACTATAATAGGTTGACTAATTTCTTCTATATTTCGATTATAAACAAGAAAAGTTAGATAAAATCTCAAAAAGAATTATACAATGTCTCTATAAAATATTTAATCACAAAACCAAGTTGTGGCGAGCCTAAAGCCTGAAGACCGTCTCAAGTCTATTAAAGATTTAAGCAAAATTTTCCCAGATATTGAAGACGAGCTATGCAGTCGCCATTCTACTCTCCTGGGAAAGTTAAAGTATACCTTCAACAAACTGTACGACAGTAGATAATTTATTTACATAGACATGTAGCCAACTCATTACATAATCGTCAAAGGGAATACACATATAATTGGATCATAATAAGACTAAGTTGAACTATCGATGGGTTTAGAAAATGGAATAATAATCCTTGTCGCAAAAACCTATGAAAAAGCCAATATATTTCTCAATGGGAATCACATTGACGAGGAACTTATTTTTGATTTTAATGGAAAGCTTTTAGAAGGATTAAACTAGCACTCATAAGAGATCCAAAAAATATTTCAGACTGCCGTGATAGACCCGAAACTGAAGAAGGCCCTCTTTGGTGGGATCATCTACGTGCACGCCAACATACCAGAAGGGTTTTATAATTATAAAAAATCTTTGTTGACCGCACTGTTTTTATCAATGCTGACAATAAACGACCGCTTGCCAGACTACACAATAACATAAATAATAAAAAGACTAAGCTAGACAAAGGAAGTTGATCAAATTTTCTTGGAAAAGCAATTCTACGACTACGAAAATAGAGAGTTTTGCTTGATGGTAGGCCCAATAATGTATAAGGTACCTTTAGAAAGTAGATTAAAATTATTATTTTGTAGGCTTGATCTGGCTCATTGTGATATCAAGTATAGCCAACACAATATCAAAGAGCTCCAGTAAGGCAAAGAGAAAATTATTTCTTTATTAAAATAAAAATACGGGATTAGTTCATTCTATGAAGCATTTTAGAGTAAAATAAAAATGGATCTGAGTGCACATGAGATGGGAGAGATCTCAGGAATGGGAGAAAAAACGTAGGACTAGATCGCTAGGTAAATCATTTTATATTGATTAGATTAATAGATGCTTAGTTTCGATAATTGAATACGATATGTGAACTATCCAATAAAAGAATGGCAGTGGAAGATCTAATCAAAATTAAATGGCTAATAGACTCCCAATTAAGGTGTATTTTTAGTGAGGAAGTTGTAGAGCTTGTTGAAGAAATCAAAGCTAAAATTAAAATTTAAGTATTTTTATCCTTTATGTTAGGCCTGCACCATTATCGAAGAGGAATATCTGTTGCTAGCTGTTGACAAGTCCAAGTACTCATAGCTCATCTGCATTCTGAGACAACTGCTGCACAAAGGGGAATTAAAGAGCAAAAGTTGCTTCAAACTGGACTAATAACTGATTTAAACTAGATGGGGTGAAGACAATGGAATCGGCTAAAAGATCTTTGTTTCAGTTCCAAGTAAGGGAATTAGTATTTTTAATCCTTCTTAAGCTATATGGTTTGATTGATTTATTTTCTTGAGAGACTATTTCTAGACTATCTCTGAATTAAATTTTTTTATTTTTTATTTTTAAAGTTAAAGTTTAGACACTTTTTATAATTTTTAATAATATCAAATATTATATAAAAAAAATATGGGAACAAAAACTTACTGGCTTTATGATGATATGAAGATGTAAGAAAAAAATAAACAAATATAATCATTAATTCAACCCTTTTGAGTGAAAAAGTTCATCTGAACCCATACTTAAAATCAGGCCTAACATATTATTCCAAGTATGTCAATATTTATCTTTTTCTTTCTAAGTGTTATCTTCTGAGTTCGGGGCTTAGCTTCATGCTAGTGAGGACGCTGATTGTGCACTTGCTTCTGAGGTAGTGAAATATTAAAAAGCTAACTGCAGATCTGAACTATTCTAGTGATAAGATGTTTAATTTATTTTTGCTTTGAATTTCCAAACATTACTCACGATCGAGAGAGAAAATGCATAGGTCCCCTAGATATTTTCTGCTCAAGTATTTTTTCTTACTTTTTGCAAAACTCTATGCATATATATAATATAACTCTATTTTCTACTTGTTTTATTTCAGAATCTTAGATAGCGCTTTCCCACTTTTTTGCACGTTTGTGATGTAAGAAAAGACTTGATTTGAAATATTTGACTCCACATTTTTTTTGGGTCGAAGAATTTTCTTTTCATCTTTCACTTTGTTTTTTTTAGAACTGAAAGAATTAGCCTAAAGAGTTCTTTCAGTCTAATTGACATCCAACTGATATTCTAAACTTGAAAAAGTTTGAGCTTCTTCAAGGTTAGAAATTGGCTGATAATTGAAAGCAAGGAAAGTAGGACCAGAGGATGGAGAGTTTAGAGCAGTTTGGTCAGAGCCATAGTAGCAACTGGGATAATAGAAAGGGGTATAACCAAAATTGAGAGTGTTAAGATGGTTAAAGTTGTAAGTAAACATTTGATTAATATTTATAAAGGAGTTTTCCTATTTTATATATGGAATTAAATGCTTAAAACTAAGTGTTCTAACAAAATTATATAAAAGTAAATTGGAGGATAAATAAAAATAAAAAGGCAAAAATGAAGAGGAAGTGGAAATATAAAAGAAAAAGATTGAATAGGTTTGGAGGGCTTATGTGAATAAAGGAACAAAACTAATTAATGGTATACTTTGCCTGGAAGCAGGATTAAATATTTTCAATTAAAAATGAAATCGATTCATCTATTTATGGACACCCCACTCGGCTGGGAATATGTCAATTATGTTGTAATTTTATACATAAAGATGTTCATTTTCTTTTCCTTTTATATTTATTAATTTATAATCACAATAAAATGCTATTAATTTTCTGAAATCATATCTCAATCCCTTTTTCTCCATATCTAATATTTTTTATCAAAAGTTTCATTTTTATTTTTTCTATTTTACTTATCATAGGAATATTATATCGAACTATTCTCAAACAAAAGATAGAAATATGCGTAGATGTATAACTCCGACGCCACACTCGAAGGCCAAATATCTTAGTGAGCTTGTTGAAATCTCATAAAATTTCTTAAAGAAGACGGATGTGTCCCTTGAACATCATAATAAAAAAGCATGTGAGTATTCTCATTTCAGAGGGAATAAAAATAATTAGAAACAAAATCATGGAAGGAAAATTAATTACGACTCATTTATTTATGTTGATCGGTTAACTAATAACAAAATTGTGCTGGGCTAAGCTAAAAACATGTACGCAATCAAATAAAATCGACATACTCACATCAACACCAACAATCATCAAAGCATTACAAATTCTCAAGTGAGTCCTCACCAGAGCAGTGGAAATATGTTCAGCGTGCATGGGCAGAAGGAGAATTCAGGCTCAACTGCATTCTCAAGAATGAGGAGACCCACCAGTCAGGCAAATAATCGACATAAGTAATATTCTCAGGTCAAGTAAATGTAATAAATCAATGATTGTTTCTCAATCATGAAATCAACAAAAATGTTTCAAATGGAAAATTTAAAAAATAAGTTATTCTCAAAAGGTTAATAATAAAACAATGGAATTTAATCAGAGGAGCAGAATTCCAAAAATAAGGAATCAAACTAAATATAAGTAATGATCAAGAAGAAGAAAAAAATTCGCGAATACATTGAGCAGTATCTCACAAATCTCTGCTTGACTGAATTTAGAAAATATATGCAGCCAGAAACTGAGAAGGAAAAATAAAAAGTCAAATTAATTAACCCGAATATCTTAAATATTCACAAGACAATGTCAAACAAGATAAATAAGCAGAATATTGAAAAGATCATAGAAGAATTTTTACTATCCGAAAATACGGAGGAGAAGAAAAAAATAGATATCAGTCCGGCTTTAGATTGCATCTCTTTTCCAGGTGAAGCTCGATTGAAATAACTCCTCATGCACAGGATGTTTATCAAAAATAAGTAGTTCTAATATCTTGTCTCTCCGACTCACAAAAGCCAAGTTTAGTCTTGGATTCACGAAAAAACCAGAAACATAAAAAGTAGCTGTCCCAATCAGAAAGTAACTTTAAATGAAAGTAAGTTTCTTAATTAAAAGGATTCAGTGTAAAATAAATATAATTCTGAAGTCAATATCAAAGATTATCATTTTAAAGAGTTTTGTGAGAAAGATTTACAAAAAATAAAACAAAGCTTAAAAAAGACGACCCAAAGACCCTCAGAAGTAGAAAACAAGAATAAGTAAAAGATGATGAAAAATCTGGAGCAGAAAAAGAAATAGTTATTGCTTTCAATAGAGACTGGCTCAATCTGTGATATGCTCTTTTTAATAATTAGATGGCCTATTCTGTTAAATTATAAAGATAAAATGGGGAATAATTTACTTCACATATCTGCTAAACACAATCAGCCACAAATCTACAACATCCTGGTAAAGAAGTTAGGACTGGAACAAATAAAATAAAAAAATAATGTAACTATTCCCTATATTAGACAGCGTGGTAAAAGTTCTATTGAGTTGGCAGAGCTATTTGGGTCCATTGAAGTCCAAAAGATCAATTAAGAGTTCATAAAATGTTTATGAGTTTCCTATAAAGATTGAGGTTTTGAAAATGACTAAAGATGCTGTGTTTGCAGAGTTTTATATATATTGTATTTGAAGATTGATATATTTATATAAATATGAACGTCTGGAGATCATTTTCAACTTGGCTACGTCGCGCATCCAATTCGAAGGCATTCAACGAGGGTTAAAGAATAGATTTGAGCGAATACAACTATGTGCCATTTAAAAACAATTATGACAAATTAGTTACAATGTACCAGGCACGCCAATATCATCTCAATCATACTCCCTTTCAATACCAGTTCGATAAAATAGCCCACGAACAGGCTGTGCTCCACAAATAATTGAACTTCCTCCATTCAAGGCTGATAGCTCAGAGAGTTTTGCTCATATTGGGCGTACTCGGCTTCTACTATTACTTTATTAGGGAAGAGGATACCAAAGACTGGGGAGATCGATATGATTATAAGTTTATGGTCAGCGCATACGGCGGTCTTGAAGACACAGTCGGAGAAGGAGACACTGGTATGGATGATTGATTGATTTGTATCCGAATAAACTCATTCTTATCATTTAAAATAATATTCAATGAAACAAACTGATTAAATTTTGTAAAGCTCGTGGTTGAGTCAGGACAGAAATATCGATTCTAATTAATTGTAAAATTGATATAAATTAAATAATAAATGGATATATAGACATTGCATGTAAGTCAGCTTTATTAAAGTGTTGCAACGTTTGGAGTTTTGGTTCTTTTGATTGCCGAAATTATCGCCTTTTGGAAAGGCTTTACTCTCCAGGCTTAGGAAGTCAGGCTGGAAGAATATGAAGAAGAAACTATATGGATTAACTAGCATTCAAAAAGTTAAAATAATTAAAGTGTGGCCCCTGTTCAGGAGCCTGACCTATAGAAATCGGCAATCTAAAGTTTGCGCAGGTAAATGAATCAATATGAAAACAAGGAAGGCTAAGAAATATAAGCCACTCGTAATTAGGCCAGCATGGTGCCCCAAATGCCTGGAGATATTGACGGGAAAAGGACCCCGTCACCCGAAGAGGTTCCTAAAAAATTGTAGGAAAAATTATCAGTAACTAAAGACATATTTAGAATGTAGGATAAATATAAAAATCTTTAAGAAGCAAATTGCTGTTCTATATTGAATATAATAATTTGATGAAAGAGCATGTCTCCATTATATTTTCAGTATTGGTGATAGGAATGTTGAGCAACTCCACAAGAATATTTAGTTTGGCGTGCTTCTTCTGTTATCTGTTCACCAGCTTGACGTTTGACTTTCTGCAGCTGGAAGAGAGACTAAAAAAAGAGTACAAGCGAGGGATAGTGCTGAGAAGAATAATAAAAATAATTTCTAACTGTTTGATATTAGGCATCTTCATAAGTTATTGGTGTATAGGCTAATACGTCTGATTTTAATATTATTCTTCCATCTCTCTACTCCTAAATTTGACATTTCGAGAATTTTTCATCATTACTTTTTAATAAACTTATTTATAAACATATGGATGCTTTAGGTCTCACAGAACAACTGTCCAATTATATCATCAGACCTCCCAGAAATTCGTACTCGGTTCAAGAATTGGGTGCTTCTTTTCCATAATTTAGGTGAACAAACATTCGAATACAAAAACGTCACATATTAGCGCATCGACTTTGTAGTCCCACCCACCAAGCACACTAAAAAAATATAAGCATCTATCTATGTTTAAACACACAAATAAAGAAGACCTACTCTCATATACTTACACGCAAACAGTTCCAGCAGAATGAGTATGTATCAATTTTATTAGGCATAGAAAGAATTATTTAATCAACTTAATTTAGTATTTTGATGTTGTTGCCTTTGATTTTAGAGGCTGTGGTCTCTCTGATGGGGAATTTCTTACTTTGGGATTCTTGGAAAAGTACGATGTCCGAGCTGTCATTGAATATGTGGAAGAAAAATTTGGAAGTAGAAGATATCTATTATGGGGAAGGAGTATGGGCGCTGTCACTGCTCTCCTCTATACTGCTACCTATGCGTTGTACAGTGATAAAATAGCAGCCTTAGTGTTGGATAGCCCATTCGCAGACCTATAAAAAATTATCTACAGTTTAGCTGATAAGAAAGTTCCCCTTTTACCAAAATTCATGCTTGAATCTGCAATATAGAATCTCGAGAGTCACATAAAAGAAATAATATAAAAATAATATAATAAGATCTTTCTTATTAGGAAACATAAACCCATTGAGGAGATTACAAAAATCAGAATTCCAATATTTTTCATTGGCAGCAAAAACGATGAGCTCGTTGATTCTATACATATCAAAAAATTGTATGATAGCACCTACTGTAGTCGTAGATAAATGTAAATGTTAGAGGGAGGACATAATCAGACGAGACCTGAACATCTGAAAGTAGCTGTGGTCGAATTTTTGATAGCAGCCCTATAAATGAAGAGATAACCAATGGTTCGGAAAAAGATATTCGATTTTATGCCTAATATAAGTGCAATGTAAAATCAGGGTAAAAACAAAAATGAGGAAAAAAGCAAAAGCAAAAGCCCATAGAAAGGGAGATTATTTAAAGGGAAATCTAATCCAAAAATTAGATTAAGTATAAACTAATAAACATAAAAGAATCAGAAATAAACGATTCTTTTAACATCTTCAAAACAATAGAGCCAGATATAATTTTTAGGGAAGGCATTACCGAATAATGGGAAAAGGACTCATCGAATATTTAGTGCTATTCCCAACAAAATCCATTGAACATAATTGATATGAATATTAGTATTATAATAATAAATATGCCGATGGTATAATCATAATTAAAATGTACAAACTGTTCAAGAAATTTCGAAGTTATATTAATCACTCTAATTGGCCTTAAACTGGTCGCAGTAGGTTACCCAATGTTCCAAAACTTAG
>ERZ724506.608-NODE-608-length-12501-cov-6.728427_pt1 | contig 12501 bp, 5 predicted proteins | sample MGYA00376039_ERZ724506 | MGnify/ENA primary metagenome ERZ724506 (study PRJEB28724, sample SAMN07190887) | wastewater metagenome | isolation source: effluent of sewage treatment plant in Hong Hong | place: USA: Christiansburg, Virginia | collected 2016-03-01 ... | reverse complement strand
TATCTAAAAACTATTCATTTTTTTGTTTATTAAAAAGTTAATTGTGTTCTATGATTTATTAAGCCTAGAAATTATATTCCTAATATTATTTGTCAAAATCATTTTCAGCTTTAAACTGCTATTATTCTCTTGTACTTTGTTCATGATCAATATTATTGTCTAGTATAGCTTATTAGTTTTATGTATAATAAATTTCTTTAAATATTCTATTTTGATTTTCAATATTCTCCTCAGTTAATCTCTGAGTATACGTTCCAATAAGCATACTATTATGCAAGTCTAATTCATGCAAATTATTTTGTATATTTTAAAACATATTTCTTATAATCAAAACAGCTTCTTGAAAACTATCATATTTACTTTGTATTTGTATTTAATATAACTATTATTGCTCTAAATTATTGTATTCAAATTAATCCAATTTTTTTATCATATTCTAAATATGCTGAGAGATTTCTTCAATTTTTTATTTTTCTTATTGAGCTCGGAGCTCAATTAAATTAAGCTCTTCTTAATACATATTTAATTAATAATAAAATTTAATTAATGTTTAAAGAAAATTTTGATTTTGGAATTTTTTGAGATTTTCTTAAATGAAAAAATGAAGAATAGTAAATTACAAATATAGAGTAATATATATTAAGTATATTTGAGTACTTGGATAGTTTTAATATAATAACAATAATAAATATATTAAAGCAAAGCTCATAAAATAATACTGATTTATATGAAAGAGCTTTTGAGTATCTCTAATAAAGCTTTCCAATATTTGTCCAAGATAATAAATAAATAAAATTCTTAATAAATGTTATAGAAATACAGAGGCTAGTTGTTTAAGAAAATATGTGTGAGAATTAAGAGCTTATTTTTTTATTAAATGAAATTTATTATAAGAAAAACTATACTAATAAAGATGTATTCAAATAGCTTAAAAATAATAATTCTGTACCAAATACATATGGGTCTATATTGAGGTAAATATTTTATCTTTTTTTCAAAGTCTTCAAATATATAGACTTGAATTTCAGTAATGTTTATTAAGAAAGAAATATATTTGAATTTGTTGAAATTCCTTAAGAAAATTAATTCACTGAGGAAGAAAAAAAATCAGCCTTGGATTTTTATTAGTTTTGAGAATAACACAACAAAAAAGCTTAAGAAGAATTCCAAACATAAATTCTTAATAAAATGAGCTAAAATTAATCATAAATTTATAACAAAATAACTCAAAATAAAATCCCTTAGATACCAGATTTTGAAATACTCATAAAATACAAGTAAGAATGGAACATTTATAACAGACATCATTTTGATCAAAATACACAACCAAGTACTGAGGTTAGCGGCTATCACTTTATTATTAACTATTAACAACTATTTAATATAAAAGAACCCCCTTAATATTACTTAACAAATTTAGAAGATCCTGATTATATAAAGATAAATTTCACAGCTGGAATTCCTTATTTGCCAATAAGCTTCAGAATTGTTAACAAACAATGGGATATGAAGAACTGATAATATTTTCTATGTGAGTATTCTTAAGGCATTCTTCAGCTTAGATTTGAGTTCATTTCTAAGGATTATAAAAGATAAATTTATTAATTATTAAAATTATTTTTTAAATGAAATTGTGGCTTTAAACTCTTTTTCTTTATTTAAAAATGATCATGGCGTGGTGACACCTTCCCCTATTTTCTTTGTTACAATTCATCATCCTTCTGGTATAGTAACCAGGCTCTATGTAAGATGGTGTTTCTTAGGTATGAATAAAGGCTCAGGCCGTTGACTATTATTAAGAGTCTTTTTTTCTGTATCATTTGAGAACAATAATTTTAATCATTATGCCATGCTAATATTAGTGCCTTTTAGATGTGGAAAAACACTATCAAATTCTGGCTGAATAATCTTCTCAATTTCTTCTTATTCTTATTTGAGATCTTTTTTTTCTCATTCATTTTACAAAGCTATTTTCTTAATATTATCAAGCTGCTATTAAATATGTTTTTGATCTCAGTATTCCTGCTAGAATTATGTGACTGCGTTTTCTAAAGTATTTATTTGATTTCTAAGCTTTTAAACCTCAATATTTTATGATTGAATTTTCTTCTATAAATAAGATACTGACTGAGTCTCTTGATGAGTACTGTTGATAAAGGACAGCTTGCTAAAGTTAAGGTTTCTCATTGATTAAGTCATTTGCTCTTTTTAAAGTATTTTCTCTTCTTTGAGAAAAGGGTGGCCTAGAACCTCTTTAATAGAAGGTCTTTGTTTGGGGTCAGGATTTAGTAGCCTTCTTATAAGATCTTTTGGGTCCGATGAAAGCCCATTAGGAAAACTCACCTTGTGATTAATGATGTTGCTTTCAATTATTCTTTTAGCAAGTCGAGGATCATTAATATAATCTGGCGAAGCAAATGGAGCTTTGCCAACTAGCATTTCATACAAGAGGACTCCTAAGGCCCAAAGATCAAGAGACTAATCATGAAAGTTTCCTTTGATCATTTCAGGTGCCAAGTAATCAGGTGTTCCACAATAAGTATTTCAGACCTAGTTTTCAGACTCTAAATTTGACCATCCGAAATCACAAAGTTTAAGCTGCTCATTTTATATGAGTATATTTTCTGGTTTAAGGTCTCTGTGAATAATTGGGGGTGATCTTGTATGCAGGTACTAGATGGCCTTGACAATTTACTTGAAATATTTTTTGGCTTCAATTTCTGTAATTTGTTTTTTTTGCTTTATTCTTTGATATAAACTGCCTTGGTTGGCCAGCTCCATGACCAGGTATATTTTCTCAGCATCATCAAAAAGACTGTTAAACTTGATGATGTTTTTATGGTCTAGAGATGAGAATATCTTGACCTCATTTTGAAACTGATTAACAAGACCTTGTTGTCTGAGTTTTTGTTTAGAGATGATTTTCAAGGCATAAAGTTCATCATTTTATTTAAACTTAACTTTGAAAACTTGTCCAAAAGATCCTGAACCTATTTGGTCTATAAACTCAAAACTTTCTTAGAATAGTGGCTGATTTTAATTGAACTCATTTTTTCACTAAATTAGTTCTGGGATATTAAACATTATAATTTGTATTATGATTTATATGTTGTAGAGATTTTTTATTGAATATAATTTTAAAATTAAATAAGATTTTAGAGATTAAATAAATGAAATAGACTAGGTACTTTTTATTGAGTGATAATTATATAGAGTTTTTAGATTTATTTTGAATGTTTCTAAGCTTGTTAAATTTCTATTAAAGCTTATTTATGTAACGCTTCATAGTTTTTTAAACCTTGTGTTATTATTGATTAGTTTTTAGATTTATCTTTTAATAAGATGCTTTCTGGAAACTGATTTTTCTATACTTATTATTCTGAGTATAATTTATCTTAAATTTTTAATGATTATTAAAGCTTATTTTGAAGCTCTTGTCAACTAATATTTTTTTCCTAATAGATTTTATCATAAATTATGTTGATATAATTGTTTGTCTATCATTAGCACTCTTGTTCTAAGTATAATAACATCTCATATAGGTTTTATATAGTAAAAGATTTCTATTATAAATCTTATATTATATTATAGTCTAAATTATTAATTGAAAGAATGTTCAATAATCTTTCTTAAATAAGCTGAATTTATTCTTTATATTTAGTATCATATTATTCTTAAGTATTTTGCTATATATCCTAATTTACTTGTATATTTATGAGCTCAAAGCTTTATTGTTGATAACATAATTAACTCTCTCTTTATTTTTAACTATTTATTTCTTACTCAAGATTCTATATATCAACTTATATAGATTAAATTATTGTATCAATAGATTATACTTTATCTAGATAACCTTCTACATAGCCAAAATAATCATTAAGATTTTTCAAGCCAATCTCTTCTGTAAATCTAGAAATATTTTACTAATATAATTACTATAAGATTTAGTCTGACTAGCTTTTAGCTCTTGCTTTTTCACTTAATCAATTTTAATGCTTTATAAACTCTTATTAATGCTCTATTTATTTATCAACATTTTATAGTTTTTAATTCTCGCCATTTTTATCCTTTAGGAAATGATAGAACTTTTTGTCAGTGTTAATTTAAGCTGACAATTAATTATATTCTTGTTCAAATTATTCTGTATTATCTTGGTCATTTTTTTGAAGATTCTAAAGCTGAGTTTCTGCAAGACCTCTGTTCTTATTTGCTTATTATGCTTGTAAAATTGTCTTGTCAATATTTTGTTTGTCATTGAGAAAGTCCTATCATAAATGAGCATAGATTTATTTAAGAGTTTGCTTCTCTTTTCTTATGAGACTAATCTTGTTTTAGATTTATTTGTTTTTGAAAATATTGGTGTTTATTTTGTGAGTAATTTTTTCGATTTTGTCCTCAAATAAAAGTACATCTTTAGTTAGCTTATTTATGTAAAATGTCTCTTCTTGTTTGGCTAATATTGCAGCATTATTTTCTTATTCTGTTTTTTGCTAGGTTTTTAACAGCTTTATTTTTAGCCCTTCATTTTGAATGACTTGCTCTTATAAAATGTTTAGGAACTCTTTTTCCTATGGACTGAGAACAAGTATTATAAAAATGCTAAAAATGTCTCAGATATCATACTCTTCTTTTTTATTTTCTAAAGCCAAAAGCTCATTGATTTTTTCATGCTTTTAATTGCTCAAAATCTCATTAAAAAACTCATTCATAAATTTTAGGTCGTTTTTTGTTGCAAATTTCTTTCCTTAGTTAAAAATCTTCTCAAGTATTTCATTAAGTCTTTTATTAATTGTACACCATTTAAGAATCTGATTTATTAAGGCCTTGTGTTTTTTAAGCTAAAAGAGACTCAAATCTTTTTTTAAATCATTTTCTTATTTCAAGTCCATTTTTTTATAAAAAAATGAATTTAAAGACAAATTTTCAGCTCATTGAAAAGCTCTACTAAACTAACAGTAAGACAATTTTATAAGGATTTGATGATCAAAATGAGCAAGAAAAGCAAAACAGACTAGAAAAGCTTCAGCAAGCCACCCAATAGATGAAAGAAGCGATTGGCTTATTGAGAGGTGAAGTTTCAAATTTAAAAACAGATTCCTAGAAAGAGAACCTCTAAAATCATATAAAATAGTATGAGCTTTATTTAGATGAGCTTGATGGATTTTTGTTTCAAAAAAGTCTTGAAAAAGAGGACAACTAACAAATATTAGAAGCAATTGATAGAAATGATTAAAATCTAAGCGGAATTGCAGAGTTTGGAGAGTAGCTAGGAATGAGTCAGTTTGATAACCAATTCAATGTAGATGCATTTAAAGAGGGTGATGAGCTTTACAGACAAGCATTTTAGAAGCTTAAAGATATTAAAACTTAGCTGGCCGAGAAAAAAATGATGCTGGACTAAATACAAGATGAAATATGCTCATAGAACTATAAGCTATAAAGATTAGCTAAGTAGATATAGGAGTCATAAGATCCTATTAAATAGTTCAATAAGACTTTGGATTTCTTTGGAAAAGTTGTTCAAAAAAATAAGTACATGTTTTACTTGCAAATAATTTTGTTTATTGGGAGTCTTATTGAGGGAGGAATAATACTATACAAAAAGTATTTTGCATAAAAATTTTCTTCAATTTTTATTTTAAATTTTATTTTGAAACCTTTTTTTGATTTATTAAATTTTCTTTCTTCGGATAATGAAAGCCTAAAAGCTCATTAAATTTTGAGGATTCTGACTCATGAATTTTGTGGTCTTGAAAAGGTTCAATTTTTTATTACAATTAATACCATCCATACTCTTAGTTAGTACTTGATGGAAATCCATACTATTATTTAGGGACACCATTTTTATGCTAAATTATTCTCTAAATTAGGTCTTTTTTATTCTAATCATCTTCTTAAGAAATTTCTAATTTTTTTAAGTTTAATTTCTCTTAACCAATTTTTTATGTTATTGGTTGTTCCAAAAATTGATTTCCAAAAGAAAACTATTTATTAGTATTCAAGTTGTTAATTTCTTTGTCAACTCTTTGTCTCCATGTTGCAACTTCAACAACGTCGTTTTTTTATTTGCTTTATGGAGTTTTTTATGTGCTTTTCATTTAAATATAAATTTAAAATAATGGATTCAAAATCTGCAAGTAAATAAATAAACACTTAGAGCCCTGAGAAACAGAGAGAAATCTTGTACATAGAGACTACAATAGAATAAATCAAAAATAAATACCCGGATTAAATCCATTCAACAGAAATGATGATTAACGAGTACAGATAAAAGCTCAATATTTTAGAAGATAAAAAAAATAGCATGCAAAGAATAATCATCAGTCTTTAGAAATAAAACTCTGACTTAGATGTTTGTATAAAAGCTGAGTTAGAATAAACTAAAAAACTCTAAGATAATAAATAATAATTAGAAAGTTGATTGCAAAAAGAATATGAAAGCAAAAGCTATGAACTTAATAAAGAAAAACAAAAAAATCTAGAAACCGAAATTTAATATAAAAATCAGCTTTAAAATGTATATAAAAGTGTTTTTGAAGAATAAAGATTATTGTTGTAAGATATTTAGGATTAGTAAGAAATATTGATATAAAAAGAACAATAAAAAATGGAGCTTTTGGCCATGCAAGAAAAAGATATGATTTTGCAGCAAGAAATTTAAAATGAAAAAATTGACAAAAATGCCAAAAAATTATAAGAAGAAATAAACAAATTAAACTATAAAGAAATCAAAGCTAAATAAGAGCTTTAAGATTTAGAGTAGGCAGAACTCATATTCAACATTAACAAGCTTTCTGATGAGGTTTTATAACTTAATTTGGCATTAAATGATTTATAACAGAGAGAAAAAGAGGACTAAATAATGATATAAAATTACGAGATGCTTTTACAAGAAATTGAAAATTGAATAATAAATCTTTAATAAAAATTTAAAGATAAAATAAGCAAAAAATAGCAAGAATTCAGTTAAGTTAAAATGAACAAAATAAATATAGAGAAAAAGTAACAAATTTATATTGAGAATATTAACAATTAGAATAAAGACTGGAATTTAAATTTGACTTATATTAAGGATTAAAAATATTAAAAGAAATTAAAAGCCAAATCTTTATTAAAAACAAATTTAGATCAATTTAAAAATAAAAATATTTAAGAATAATAGAAAATTGGAAGTTATATTAAAGATTTATAATTAAACAAGAAAGTTTAAAGTAAAAATTAAAAGCATGATCAAAACAAATAAGGTTTAGAAAATAATAATAAGATAATATTGCCTTAAATTTAAGACAAAATATAAATTTTAAAAAACATAAATTTTAAATAGTTTAATATATAATAAGTCCATAAAAATAATATTGAAATAGTATACTAATAAATTTATTAATTAATATGCTTTTTGATACAGGTTTTTTAATTATGTGAAATTCTCAGCAATGCTTTTAAAATATTTAAAGTCCAAAAAATTCTACTCATTTTATTTTAGTTTATTTACAGTATATTTTTAAATATCAAAATCCTCTTAAATTTATATATGATCTTTAAGTGGATGAAGCTCGTTCTTTTTCTTGCTATAAAAATAGCTTAAAAAACCTTATTTTGGAAAGTTGATTTATTTATCTTTAATGTAAACCTTTTCTTATCATAAATTTTATTTTTTATTATATTTCATTCTCTTCTCTAAGAAAGTTATTACCTCAAATAAAAGCTCAACATGGCCATCGAAAAATCCTCTAAAGCCATTAGCTTAAAATTTATTGCAAAATTAAAGACAATTTTCTAACTCTTAATCAGTATTAAGATTGTCATAGCATTTTTTAACCTGACCAATAATGACTATTTTCCTATGTATTTTTTATTGAAGTTTTTGAGTCATTATTGTTCCTTTTTTGCAACTGTTTATCTCTAGAAGACCTTATAGAATCCTTATTAAATAAATATTGTTCCATAATATTTATTCTTTAAAGCTAAATAAAATATCTTAGCAAAAATCATAGCTTACTACAAGCTAGTTATTCAACAGTGTAAAATACTTTTACTACTCAAGGTCACATAGGTAACAAAAAGTAGTTGATCTATAACTTTAATATTAATTAAGAGTAAGAATAAATCTCAAATAATTTTAAGTAAACAATTCAAGATCAATTTTTCTTATTTCCTTGTCCCACATGGCACATTCCTCAAAGGGTACTTTAATATGCACCTTCATTGTAGCGTCTTTAACAACTCATTAAAATTTATACTCATATTGAGACTCTTCGTTTTTATTGTAGAAGAATTCTATTGAAGGAATATTATATTGAAATTCATTGTTGACAGGATCTTAATGCATTTACTAAAAAGCAACGGTCATATTTTTTATTAGATGTTTTTTTTTACGGTGAATATTTATTAACGCATTTTAATATCATTCTTATTATAATTCTTCTTCTGATTTTTCTTCTTTAAATAAATCGGAAACTGCGCTAAAAAACCCCCATAAATTTCTACTCTAAGTGAGCATTTATTATTTTTATTATTGTCTTATTTTATCAATATTTTGTTTTATTTATGATTACTTTTTCTCTAATTATTAATAGTAGTTTTTTTTGTATTTATTTATCTTTTTTAACAATCAAGCTCCATATCTTTTTGTTGTATATTCAAGGTTATATTTCTACTTTTATTGCTCAATTTAATAGTCAAAAAACATTTCTTAAAGTTCATTGTAAATGAGCTTAAATTACTCTCGATTATCCCATAATGATTTTAGCAAAAACTAATCATGATATTATGTAAAGAACTTATATGGCTCATCAATATTTAGTATATTTTTTAATATTTATTGCTAAGCAGGAATTTAGTAGTTTTTTGTTACTATAATATCATTGATTGGAAAAATAACTGTTTTGGATAGATTTTTAAGAGGCTTATTAAAGTCTGTTTACTAGTGTAATTAGATTATGTAGTAGAGTTTTTAAAAAGCAAATTTTAGTCTGTGGATTCTTTTGTCTAAATTTCTGTTTTGCATTTGCTTAACCATAAACTTGATTTTCATTTGGTCTCTTAAACTACAGCAAAACTAGAATTTGGTGCCACAAATAGACTACTAAACATAGCTCTCAGTTTTAAGCCCTTAAAAACCAAAAGATCATAATAAGTCTTAATTGCATTAGCTCTTTATATATTAAAGAAGATATATTATTATTCCTAAGCAAGCGTTAATTTTAAACATTATAAAATAGTTAAATATTATTAGATAGCATTTAAGCTTAATAAAAAATTTATAAATCTTATTTAATATACCATAATTAAAATACAAAGTAACAAAGATAAAAATGAATAATTTACTTTTTAAAACATTATTATGATTCTTGGTCTTCATCCAGAGCACTACTCTCTTGTGTCTCAGTGTCTTCTGTAATCTTTAATAAATCCTCATAAGCTATGCCTCTTTTTCTTAACTTTTTGCTATTGTCAAATTTTATGAACTCTTTTCCATAAGAAACAAGCTCGTGATGAGACTCAACAACTTTATCTTTTATATCTTAAAGAATTTCTCTATCGACTCCATAAGTATAAAAGTATCCAGAAATACCCAATACAAGAAGGCCTTTAATAACATTGATTATTGAGCTATCATTTTTCTTATCTAATGTATAATAGGGTTTAATATGGTCATTAAATATCTCAGGAAGGATCCAGAACGAGTATCCAAAAACTCAAGCGATTAAATAGATCAAAAGTCTTATGTTAGAGAAGATGAAAGTGAATATCAAAAAATAATATGATATATAGAAGACAATAAGTCTTATTATGAATGGCCATTTTGGAAACAAACACACTAAAATAATTAGCAATATAATTCCAATAGGCTTGAGTATATTAGGCTAGTTTTATAGAGCAAATGAATAGAAAATAGTGTCATCAATTTCTTCGTTATTCTATATAGGCTGGACATTGTTTGGATATTTTAGTTTTCTTGAATCAAACTAGTCCAGATATCTTTAGTATTTATATATTTATTGTGTCTTTATACAGAGATCTATGAGCTCCTATGGCTCTAATTTCCTTCCATTCTAATCCGGCAAAATATCCTCAAACAACTCATTTAATTATCTCAAATGACTTTCTTATTGGAAAAAAGCAATAAAATCATCTTGTCTAAAAATAACTCTTCGCTCTTTTTTTTCTGCAACAACAATTGAGGACTTAAATTTAAAAGCTTTTTTTCTCATGTAATTTTGTAGCATTAAAATTTTGTTTTGGAAATTTTTTAAAATTTGATCATTTTTTAACATTTATAAATTTTTATAAAAATGCAGCAGAGCACTTCTAACTGGGAAGAAACTGAGCTCAATTAAATCCTAATACAATTGCTTAAGAATAATTTTGGCTTTATTTCTCCAATGCCTGTTCAAAAGGTCACTATACCATTGTTCATAAAAAACTATGACGTTGCAGTGGAAAGCAGCACAGGCTCGGGAAAGACTTTAGCTTTTTTGATGCCTATTTTTCAAAGGCTATTGGACTTGAGTAAAAACTCTAACTGAATAGAAGCCTTGGTACTTGCGCCTACAAGAGAGCTTGCTTAGTAAATATTTAATTTAGCTGAAAAAATTCTCAAAGATCTAAACATGTCTAATAAAATAATTTTGCTTACAGGAGGCTAGTAATAAAAGCATCAAAATGAGGTGCTAAATAGTCCAGATCTTAATTGAGCCATAGCAATATCAACTGTAGGAAGACTCTATGAAATCATTTAAGAAAATACTTATTACTAGACCTTGTTTTCTCAGCTTGAGTTTTTGATATTAGACGAAGCTGACAGATTTATAAACACTGGCTAGCAAATACAGCTAAAAAGTATTCTCACAAAGCTTCCTAAGTAATGAAGAACAGGTTTGTTCTCAGCTACATTGAGTTCTCTGGAACTAAAAGAGCTTATTAAATATGGTCTAAGAAATCCTGTAGAAATCTCTCTTAAAAATCAACAAGAATAAGGCTATCAAATACCTAAGACATTATCCAACTATTATATATTAGCTTAGGACTGACTTTAGAAGATTAAAATACTGATAAAAATTCTCAAGACCAAAAAACTCAGTAAAGGAATTGTGTTTTTTAACACCTGTAAAGAGGTCGAGTTTTATGGCAATCTTTTCAACTAATTTTTCAATAATTAAATTACATTGCTTCACGGAAAGTACAAATAATCAAGCAGAACAAACTGATATAATGTCTTTCTTTAGACTCTTTAGGGCTTTGTTTTTTGTACTGATGTTTTGGCAAGAGGTCTAGACTTTGATAATGTGTAGTTTATTGTCTAAGTAGACATTCCTTAAGAAACAGAGTTTTTCATTCACAGAATTGGTTGAACTGCTAGGGGAAACTTTGGTGGCGAAGCCATACTGTTATTGGACAAAAATGAAGAAGGGTTTTTAGAGTATTGTGCATGAGAAGGTATTGCTATTGATGAGTACTAAGATAGAGAAGTTGGTTTGCAGTTGTGAGAGTCTCAGACTATATAAAAGGAAATGCTTAAGGACAAGATGAATTTTATTAGAGCGAATGAAGCTTTTATGTCTTATGTTTAGTCACTTAAGGAAAGTAAGCTGTAGTTTTTCTAAGGTGAATTTGATGGTGTTGAGATGGCAGAGTCATTCTTCATGTACCAGGTGCCTTATATAAAGGATTTTAAATAAATAACACAATAAAATAAAGTCTTTGATTAGAAGTTTAAAGACTTAGCTTAAAATGCAGGATTTAAAGACAAAAACTAATAGAAATAATTTTAAGAAATTTAGCTCCAAAAACAAGAGAAACTTTAAGAAAAAGTTTAAAACTGAAAAGTGGAAAAAAATCGAAAGCAAAAAATGCAAGATTAAAAAAAACATAGGTCATTTGCTGATAGAAAAAAAGCAAAAGAAAGAGTTCTTGATACAGATTTTAATGACTTTACATATGAAGAGAAATTAATAAAGAAATTGAAGCAGAAGAAAATAACCAAAGCTGAGTATGAGCAAAAAATGAATTAAATTGATGAGAAAATAGAAAAGAGTCTTAAATAATAATTTTAATTTTATGCAATAATATTTTATATTGATTTTGGAAATATTGACTTGATTAATTTTTTTATATACATTAGATCTAAATTTAAATACTAAGTGTATAAAGTAGATTTGTTTATTAAATACTAAATAAATAAAACTTATATTTTAAAATCTAAATAGGATGATAGAAATATCATGCAGACAATCAAAGGTTATTAAACTTTAAAATAACTAAATTTAGTTTTAAAATAATTAATGAATAAAGAAACTAATACTAATAGAAAAATATTGTTTATATTAATCGATAATAATAATAATTTTGTTTTTCATAGAGAAGATTATATAATATTAAATCTATGTTATGATTAAATAATAAAATCCTAAAGCACAATTTTAATTCGAATATTTTTTAACTTTTATATTTTTTAATCTTAAGAATATTGTAAAAATTAATATCATGTTAAGGCATCTT
>ERZ724506.607-NODE-607-length-12514-cov-8.084678_pt1 | contig 12514 bp, 9 predicted proteins | sample MGYA00376039_ERZ724506 | MGnify/ENA primary metagenome ERZ724506 (study PRJEB28724, sample SAMN07190887) | wastewater metagenome | isolation source: effluent of sewage treatment plant in Hong Hong | place: USA: Christiansburg, Virginia | collected 2016-03-01 ... | reverse complement strand
ATTTTTTAGATTAATTTTTTATTTTAATAATGTTTATTTTATTTATAATATCTTTTCTAGTTAAATACTACTTAACTATTGTTGAGTGTATTAAGCTAATAAGTAATGTATAGAACTAATACAAATTCATATATTAAAAGGTACAAAATAAGAGCCATATAAAACCTTATGATATCAATATATTTTTAACTCAGGTTCAAGAAACAATTTATCAATGTACTGGCAAGTACATGGAGACTCATAATATAAACCAGTGTCTTTTTATAGGGCTTGATATTTATGATAAGTTCTACGTTTATTAAAACCCAAAATAAATAGGCTTCTTTGATAAAATATCATCGTTGGTAAATCTTGCAAGCAGCAAGTATTTTTATTGCGAATAAATTTTGGGATTTTTAACAAAAATTAATTAATTAAATTATAAAAATATAAAATATATAATGAGTATAAAAACCACTAGTCATGATGAAATTATTGACAGTTAAAATATATAATAAAATATTTAAATTATTTAATGACTTGATCTTCAAGACTTCTATATAATTTCAAACAATAAAAAATCTGATTAAATATAACTTGATTATTTAACTGAGTTCCAATAGCCTCTTATTGTATGAAAAGAAAGAGAAAATTTAGAGCCTTAAATTCTTGTTGACAATTTTTATATTTTTGTTTAAGATAATCAAAGTACTTTGTGCAAAGCTTAACTTTATAATGAAGAAATAAACGCAGGTATAATGTAGATGATAATTAAATAGCATAAATTAAGAGAATAGAAAAAAAGTGCTTTAGTTCACATTTATCTAAACTAACTATAATAGATTTATTAACATGATTTTCTTAGGCTTAGCGTTATCAAAATATAAGACGGTTAGAGCTAAAAATAGGATCATCTTGGAGAGAAATAAAACTCATAGTACTATTATTTATACTATTGTATGGACCATATTTAGCCATAATAAATAATTAATAAAGAAGAAATGATCTGTACTAAAAAGAAGTATTATTTTATTATTAAAACATAATATCCTTATGTAATATTTCATTAGTCTTGGCTCACTGTTTATATAAAGGATTTTGTTGGAGAATTATATGAAAGCTTTAGACAAGTTACTGACAACTAAATTTATATAACTTAATAGAATATTTGAATTTATTAATAAAAGACATTATTTAATTAGGTATTTGAAAATCTACAAAATAAACTTCTATATATCTCTTAGTACTAATTTGAAGATAATTTCTATGACTGATTTATTGATGAATTTAAACCTGTGATTTCTAAAGCATATTTAAAGATTGGTATTGAATACTTTAAAAATGTTTCTCCTGATACATATAATATTATTAAAAATATTCCAGCTTATGACTTTCTATATATTCTATTTAGTCTGTTACAAGAGCATTCTTTAATTATAGTTAGTAAATATTCTTATGTTACTACATAAATCATTCAATACTTAGAACTATGCTTAAAACCATTTAAATGGCAATTTCCGATCATTTATAATCTCCCTGAAGAATTAGAGACATTTTTAAACTCCCCAATACCTTTGATAATTGGAGTTAATTAAAATTGTGAGAAATTTTTTAAGAGAAAATTTCTAGATGAAAAAACCGAAAAAACGAAAAATATTTTTTATTTTGTTGATAAAAAAATTCTCTATACTTAATAATAAGAATATTCTGAGCTTATTAATCCTATGTTTAAAGATAAATTTAATCTGCTTAAGAAATAATACAGAAATTTATTTGGTGACTTAAAATCGTGTTCTGTAAGCTCCTCTTTCTTTGATCTTTTAAGTTTAGACAACTACAAAAAATCATCTATATAAATTTATTAAAAAATGATAGAAAACTCAACTTGTTTTTATAAAGAATCAATTTAAGAGAATTATATTGAGAAACTATAAGAATGGAGTTAGACTGTGCATGCTTATCTTTAAGACAACATAATAAATAAGATTTTAAATTTAAAAGATAAATACAACACCCTAGAGTAATTATAAGAGTATATAAAGAGACAAGATTTTTATCTTAATTTCTCAAGTTCAAATTAAGATGGACTTTTCATTAACAAATTTTTCTAAACACAAATCATGGCTCAGAAACTACAATTTTTATACACGGATATTATAAATTAAATTTATTATTCTATTTTGATATACTCCCAAGTTAGTTTGAAAAGCTCCTCAATTTAAGTTTTGTTTTGTTTATAAAAATCCATTTGAGAAAAATCCTCTTTGTATGTAAGCTAGTGGAACAGATTTAAGGTCATCCAAGGGTGAGGTTTTTCTACTAATATTCAGTTCAAATTTTGACTCAAAATTTGCTCTTATAATTTAGGATCTTTTGTTTATTAAAATACCTACACTATTATTCTTGAGTAAAATAAGCTTGTTTTATTAAGAAAGGTTAAATTGTCCAGCATGCATTCGATAACCATTTGTCTAAAAACAGGATCTTTAAAGTTTAGAAACTCAACAATCAAGTTCTCCATTTTTGCCTTGAAATTACAAAATGACTACTGGTTTTACTTCTATGATATACTTGTGTAGAGAAAATGAGGCATGAAAATAATAAAGGATTTTAAAAGATCCAAATTTATTCAATAGTTTCCTTAGTAAGTTAGCATATAAAAATGAGATATAAAATTGTCTAATAAAGTCTTGTTGATTTGCTCCTAGTTTTATACCTTAAGATAGTTGATAAAAACTGTATGAAGATTGTAGGAGCTTATTCTCATCTCAACAAGAGAGTCGATGGGCAGTACAATCAGCTTGTTTATTTCCTCATCAGATAAATTAGTAATTTCTTGAAAAGGATTTGAAACATTAATTGAGCTTGGAATTGCACTTAATATTATATTTCTTAAATGTTTGAATTCCTAAGGCAAAATCTCAAGCAAGATTGTTCTGTGTTCGCTTAAAAAGTCTGAAAAGTCATTTAGAAGTAATAACATTAATCTTTAGGTAGCTAAGTAGAACTCTAAAGAAGACTGATTTTTTAAGCCATTTTCTTTAACTAAAGTCTTAATAAAGAATATAAGACTTGTAAGTAGCTATCTATATTATACTCTTAGCTCTTTATTTTATGACTAAATAATCAATGATATTAAATCATTTTCACAAATTAGTTGCAGCCAGCAAAAAGAAAACTGTGGATAGTTTATTGGCTATAACAATTATAGACATTAGGTATATATGAAACATATTGGAGTTATTGAGCTATCATTCTGTTGAGCAAAAGATTATATAACTCCCTTCATAATTTTATAATATGGTCATTGATCAAAATCTCTCTGCATTATTTTGTGATTCTTAGTTAGGACAATTAAAAAAGAAGTAAAGAATTTTTCAAAGAAAAAAACAGACTCTTCGGCACTGCAAATCATTTCTCGTAAAAATACCAAGCCTGCATCAAGTCTTGAGTAATCCAAAGGGCTATTATTTTGTTAATCAATTATTGGTTTTGCTGTGTTAACTAGTATCTCAATATAATAAGAGAATAGCTCTATTACACTATGGTCTGAGAAAGTTGCTAATTTTTATAAGAAATTTTTAGCTTATATTTTTATCTAGTCTTCTCCCAATGATTTAAGAGCAAGCTCAACCATTTCTACAGACAAGTAAAACATCTCCTCATTTAGTTTACCAAATATCACCTTAACATCTTGATCTATTCTTTATATCTCTATTGTTCTTGATGGCCTAAAATAAGCAAGGTCATTATCCGTTTGCAAAAACTCTTTTAAATTCTAAACAAAATCTTCAGAGCTTTAACTAAGATCATTTTTGATAAATTAAGATGGTAGTTGAAAAATCTCTTTTATTATCCTAGAAAAAATATGGATTGAGAATAATCTCTCTTTGATAATAAGCTAACTTAAAGTGTCTATTAGTCCATTGATTATCTCCTTGTCTTAAGCTTTTATTCTCTATTACATAATGGTATCAAACTCTTGAAGATTTATTAAGTTTCTTCTTAAGAATATACTCATTAAGCTTGGATGAAATTTAAATGAGCTGCTTAGTAACAAATACTAAGTTATCTAGAGTTATAGAGAGTGGTCTACATTAGAGAATATTATTAGCACATCTGTAAAACATCTTATCTTTTGATCCATTTGCTCCTCATTGGTATTAAGAATTTTCTCTATGATTTTTTTCATCAAAGGAGAGGAGTATTTTTAGAAATCTTTTATTCAAATTATTGACTAACTAATTTGCTAGTATAAGTAATGAATTTGCTATATACTTTCATAGCTTTACTAGTCGCTAAATATTTTCTCTAAATTCTCTATCATTTACTCTAAGCTCTCGAGCTTAAGATTCTATTATATCTCAACTGGATTTTCCTGAGCTACAATTATAACTTAATCAAAATTCTTCTCAATGTCAGTACATATATTCACATCTTTATAGATCTCAATCTTGTAAACTTTTTGTTGATTTTTTTAGTAAGATAATTTTTCTGGCAAGTTCTCCTCTATCCATTCTTTAGTTTACATGTGATAGTTTTTTTGATCATTTTATTTGCTTCTAAGAGCCAGCTCCTCAATAATAACAGGATCTCGTCATAGTTTGTTGAGAGCATCATTGACAACTGTTTGCTGTATAAGTTCACAGGCTACTTGAAGATTATCTTGTGTCAAAAAGTCTAATGAGTTTTTATTGTTCATGCAAGGTACTTTATTCTACTGTATAAAAATGCCATAAAGATTTTGGTAGATTTAAATTCACAAGGGTTCTTTGCAGGTAATTAAAGCTAGATTTCTAGTTAGGTTAGAAATTAAACACTCTGCTGCTTTGAGTATTTTGACCTAGTCTGTCTCATATATAAAGTCTTTTAGTATCATGGTCTTGGTAGTGTCCAGGGTGTTGATTACAGATCAATCTAAAACTGGCTTTATGATATCATTAATAGACATATCAATGGCTAAAGCTAAGTACTGTCTAACAACATCTTAAGTTTCTTTATCAAGATTATACTCCGCTATTAAGGACTCTGGTAAAGTTACTTTGTCAGGTAGGGTCTAAACAACAAACATATTTTAAGTACCATGCTGTTTCTATAATCAGCTTAGATTATCTTTAATGTATCCGAATTCAAAGGTCTGTTTTTTAAAATTTACTTCTAAGAAATTAAATAATTAATCTATCTAAATGTAGACTGACTAAATAAGCTGAGGTTGTTTTTGAATTTCCTTTAAAAGATCCAATAAGGAGGCCACATAAGGAACATTGTGTGAAAAAAATGATGAACTTTTGAGCCCGATTAAAATGTTACAAATAATAGGGACTATTATTTTTAGTTTTGACAGTTCCATTGCTTTGACCAACAATCCTCTTATATCTAAATCTCTTTTTAAAATAGGAAGATTTGATCCTAAGGATACCATTCCTAGAAACACAGCAATATTATTAGCTATATTGTTTTCTTCCTAAGTCAATACTCTTGTTTGTTTAAGAAAATAATGAATAATTTTATTGAGAAATTCTGCGGCTTTTCTTTAAAACTAAACAAATATTTTGGAACTATTAAGACTGAGTACTAGTTTCTTATAAATTAAATAGAGCTTTGTTTATGATGGTACTTTCTGGTACAAAATATGCAAGTATAAATATTATAAAGACTATCTTACAATACCTATATTTTTTAGCTCTTTTGTTGGCATTTGAGTTTTAGAAAATTTCTCAACTTAATCTCAAATTTCTTCTTGTTAAATTATTTCTAAATTTAGTTCTTTTATTAAGCTGTCATATTCATTACTGATAGATAACTATAAAGTCTCAGCTAAATAATAAGTAATTTACTCTTAGGATTTTTCTTTTTTTATAAAAATCTTTTTCGGAGTCTCTAAGTTATCAATCATTTTTTATTGAATGTTTTTTTATTCTTCTTAAGTTGGTTATATTATCAGTCCTTGAAACTACAATGCTAGTGTTTAATGCTAGCTAAAGTTCTTCATTTATTTGACTATATCGGATAGCAATTTAGATTCTTTTTCTTATAAGTATTTGTTTTCTATAATCTTCTTTAGATTCTTTTGCTCTATTTCAAGAATGAATTAATCCTTAAACAATATTTTGAGGGCATTTAAAGAGAAATTTTACAGCTTCTCTGTCTCTGATAGCTTGTCTAAAAGGCAGTCAATGTAGACTCCTTGTATAATACCTTCAACAATTTTCTCTTTAATTATTGAGCCAAAAAGCAGAGCTGTTTGTTGCAGTTCTTTTTCTGGAAAATGACCAAAAAATCTTACCTCATCAATAAGATTCAATAATATGCAAGAAAGTAATTCTTATTATTCTGATTTATGACTTTCTTTATATTTTCTTAATTTGTCTATGAGCTATTATAGACTGAGAGCATCCTTATAGAACAGTTCTAAAATTTTGCTAGATTTATTTTCAATTACTTCCGATTTCACAATGGAAATCTCTGGCAGTATTTTTTTGAGATTTTCGTAAGTTTGATTTACAATGTGGTTAAAAAGTTTGCCCATTTTGTCTGTAACTTAATTTGATTACAAAAAGCTTTCAAAAATAATTGCCAATTATCCGGGGCTTAGAAAAGCTGCTTATAGTACATTTTATATGTTATTGCTATCCTTAAGACAGTTTTTCTCTATTGGGTCGATTATATTACTTTAGACATAGCCTAGTATTTCTCAAATGTAATAGATTTTGTCCTGTTGTAGAATTTTCTCTAAATAATTTTCTATTTTTAAGATCTCTTATTAAGTGGCAAAAAATGCAAACCTTATAGAAAATTAATAAAATGGACTATTTACAACTTCATCTATGAATTCCTGGTTTTATTTTGCATGTTCTAAAATCTTTTCTAAGTATAATTCATCAGCTGTTTCTTAATAAATTTAGCAAATAGCTTATATAGTTAAATTTTTCTTATGAATCATTAAATACTCAAAAAGCTCCATATGATTTAAACTATGGTTTAATAATGATCTTATTCCATTCAGAAATACTTAGTCAAAACAAGGATATTTTCCCTCTAGGATTATTTTATTTATCATCATAAAGTTTCCAGTTAAATTTCCTTTAAATCATGTTTAAAAAATCTATATAACTTTTTGTATCAAGGGGTTATCAAGGCTACACTCAAATAGTATTTTTGCTAAAGAAAGATCATTCCAAGGCCCTTTTAAGTATTGAGTATGCTAGCTCAACCCCCCTGTAAACTATTAACAAGATAAAAGTGTTTTTTTGTTAGTATTTTTGGTAAATAATAAATCATAATAATCTTCATAAAAATAAAGATGAAGTAAAAATGATGCTTGATTTTTTTAGTTTTTCCATTTGACAATCAAACTATTAAACTAGAATACTTTTCCTTATAACTTAGTAATTTCATAAAGAATATCAAACAGTGCTAGATATGACTCATCTTTGAGCATATCTTTAAAGATGTCTTTTTCCTCATTTTGAAGCACTTTAAATATGTTATTGTTTTTTATATTAATGGAGCAGAAATCATATATAACTTTTGTTAAGAATAAAACATTTATTTGCTCGGGCTCTGTTTAGTAACTATTGTTAGCTTGCTATAAATTGATGTCTTTTTATGATAAAAGTTACATAGTAATTTCTGACAATTTTTATCCTTTTTATTTGTTGCTATTTTTATCTGGTTTTTCCAGTTTGGAATTTCTCTCCACAACAGAAAATAAAAATCTTATTATTTCAGCTTCGTCGACTGTCTTGCACTTTTATAAAGTGTTTACAAAGTTATTTTTATTATTTATAAATTATGGACTTAGCTCATTAATTATTTCAGTAAGATTGGGCTTAGTTTTTTCTAACAATTCACTTATTATTTAATCTGAATTAAATGTGCTCTATTATTGGCCTTCGACAATTAAAGATCTAATCTAAGGATCCTTATTTAAGTCTAGTAGAATTTTCTCTATTTAAGAACATATATCAGCACTTTGTAACAAATCATTTTTCTTTATTATATTTCTTATTCATAATGATATCTCTAAAGGAATGTGTTGAAATATTTCAAGTTATCCTCCAATGCCTTTATTTTCAAGGTATAGTATAAACTTATTCTCAGTGTCTGTTTCTTATTATCTCTTTTGCTATAAAAATAAAAATAGTATTTACAAGGATATTTCTGATTTATTCTCTAACTTAAACTTTTATTAGAATTTCTACCACTTTTATAAAATAATCTCTTAAGAATCACTAAATGTATTCTTCATGATAAGATTATCATAAAAAGTTTCTGTTTTGCTTAAGTCTTTAAGTTTATTTTTCCAAAGCTGAACATGAGTCTCTTCTAACGAACTAAGTTTATTTTTGTCTAGAATATTTTTCCAAACGATTTTATCTGATAAAATTGCAAACAATTCAATTGCATTTTATAATTATTTAGTTGAATTTGTTTGGTCTATTTATATCATAGAGTACTTTTTGGACTCGTCTTTTTCTAAGAGATCTACCAAGGTTCGAAGATACTCTTACTATGAGCTGGTAATCATTATAAAATATTCAATAATTAAATTTTTAATAAAAATAATGCCTATATGAAGATAAGCTAATAATTAAAAATTCATTAAAAATAAAAAGATAAAATGTAAAGAGCCTAGTATTAAAAATATATTCTAACAAAATTAATTAAAAAAAGATAAAAATTTAAGTATATTTTTAGGCAGGGGTTTTGATTGGAAAGACAGCCATTTAGTGTGCCAGGGTACCAATAATTACTCCAAATAATCCTAGAGCCGAGGCAAAGATCTCAATCACTAAAATCTTTACAAAAGTACTCGAGTCTTGAGTATCTGCCAACACACATGCCTATCCAGCTATTCCCACGCATACTCCGCAAATTAAATTGCTCAAGCCAATTATAATACCATTCCAAAATATTATCAAACTAGCCTAAAGAATTTATTTATAAATTTGCTCCTAGTTGTAGATCTCATCTCCGTCTCCATAAAACTTAATTTTCTAGGCCATGATCACAGCCATAACTACTCCATAAATTGCCACTGCTTCACAAAAAACAATTGAAACTAAGTTTTTAGTTCTTACTCTTGGAGCTTTTATAACTGAGCCTAGTATGGCTGCACCTGTAGAGAATATTCCCCAGATGGCGCCCATTATAGATAATATTATTGTTAGAGATACTCCAAGATAAGCCAATGAGTAAGGATTAATACAATATAATACATCGCCCCATGTTTATGAGTTTTGACAGTACTCCATTTCTTTTATTATTAAATTAAAAATTATATTTAATACTTAGATGGATAAAAATAAATGAGCTTAGGACAATTATTCTGAAGATAGTTAAGACCTGCCTAGCAGTCTATAAGATAAATTTAATTAAAAAGAAGAGTTTGAAATATTCTCTAATTAAAAACAAGAATTAATAGAAAAAGATTTTGATTAGTGAGAAAATGAATTATCGATTTTTAAATCCATATACTAACCTTAAATATTTTTTAACAGATTAAAATAGATTACGTTTAGCTAAAAATAGGAGAGTAAAATAAAGAGGATCTTCTATGGGGATGGAGAAGCCTATAAGAGCAAATCTTTTTAAAGAATCAAAAATAATAATGATTAATGACTAACAGAAAAAAATAACTTCATTTTGAAAAAACCTAAAAAATCCTAAAATCCAACATCAAAAATTATAACATAAAAGTGTTAGAAAATAATTTAACCAACTTCAATAGCTTAAAGTCTTATATTCAAAAAGTCTCTAAATAAATTAAAATTAAATCAAGTACAAATAAAAGGTATAACTAAAAACACGAGTAATTCTGGTCTATTAACTCAAGTTAATTTTAATTAGACAAAAAACTAAAAATCAAGAGATCAATTCTAAAAATCTCAATAAAAAATCTAACATCATAAATAAAAGATTCAAGTGTCAATATAGAAGAATATTATTTGAAATAAAACTTAAAAAAATGCTCCGAAATCTCTTGGCAATTTTCCATAATAGAACAACTATTAAATAACAATAAACAATATCATATTGGATCCCAAATAAATTAAAAGCAAAGTGAAATAAAGTACACATAAGAAAACCACCACACATTTTTTCCATCAAAATATTAAAGCAACATTAGCTTAAATATAATATAAATTTCTTTAAATTAAAATTCTTATAATAAATGCAGAAGAAAGGAGCAATAAAGAAAAGTTAATAACAATTGACACCTGAATAAAAAGAGGAGCTTAAAGAAGCCTTTGATCTCTTTGATACAGAAGGAAGCGGGAAAATAGACGCAAGAGAATTAAAGGTTGTTATGAAAGCATTGGGCTTTGATCCAACACGAGAGGAGATCAGAAGCATTATATAAGATGTAGATTAAGATGGTACTGGACTTATAGAATATCAAGACTATTTAGATATTATGGCTGTAAAGATGAGGGAAAGAGATCCAGTTGAGGAAATGAAGAAAGCTTTTAGACTTTTCATTGATGACAACTCTGATAAAATAACTTTAAAACATCTTAAAAAAGTAGCTAGAGATTTGGGAGAAAATATGAATGATGAGGAGCTATAAGAAATGATAGATGAGGCTGACAGAGATGGAGATGGAGCTATTTCTGAAGCAGATTTTCTAAGAATTATGAGCAAGACAAATTTGTTTTAAAAATCATATTAGATCTTATTATTTATTACTCGTCAGCATTTTGCTATTCTCTAATTATAGGCTCAAGCCCAATGGATTCCAAATAGACATTGATATTAAGCAACATTTCCTTGTCTCCCTTCTTTAATATTCCAATTATTTCATGGATGGTATAATCCATAAACATGTTTTGAATAAACGTCTCCTGTTCCTAATCTAGTTCTGGGAAATTTCTAGATAGATAGTCCTCTAAAACATATGTGAATAATAGCTAGGCTGAGTGTTTGTCAAGCTTGTCCATAATTTCTTTCTTTTCTGTCTCAATCATTTCAATAAACATCAAGGGAGACTCAAACTAATTGTACATGTTTAACCACTCAATTACATGAGAGTTAATATCATCTTGTTCTCCACCTTCTATTTAGGTATCATCCATATCTTGAGATGCAAACTAAGAATGAGCCAAGTCATTATAAACATCAACTTTTTAATTTCTCTATTCCTTAACATCATTGAACATTTTCTTTTCGAATTTGTTGAGCAATGGTTTTACAAAATTACATTATTGATTAGAAAGATTAACAATTCCTAGAAGATCTGGATTAAATTTGTATTCGTTGAGTAATTTCTAAGCTGACTCAGAATTCTTAAAAGAAACGAAACCCATTTGGAAAAACTAGTTGGGATTGTCAGGGTAAATGATTGTTGATTGTTTTAAAGCTATTGAGCTTGGTTCTCCGAAGTAGTTGATTATTTTTTCAAATTACTCTTGAGACACTGAGGGCTTAACATACTTGATTAGAAGATTTTGTTATTTCTCGCTTTATTATAAGACTTGCTCAGTTTTATGTTGGATTATGAGATTTTTCTTGTTCAAGAACTTGGTACAAACAATAACATATTGTTAGTCATTTACAAGTACAATTTCTCCATTAAGTTTTTCTATGATTTATTTAGAATCTGTTTTTTGTTCTACAGATATTTTTACTGTGAAAGATTTTTTCTTAGATTAAGATATGTTATAGTTGTCTTCTTAAAGATCTGGAATTTTTTCTTTCAAGAAAATTTTAATCTCCTCTCTTCCCCAAGAGGGAGGAAAGTTATAGACTAGTAATTTAAATCCTTTTAGTTTGGAGATATCCTTTACGCTGAAGTCCTTAACTTAAATGATACAGTCATCAATTTTAATCTCTCCATTTTAGGCTGATTCAATATACTTTTGTCCTTGTTCGATATGTTCAAATGAGACCTTACCATAGTCAACATATAGTTATCCATTGTCTTTAATGAAATATAGCTCAGAAATAACTACCTCGCCAAAGCTTTCTAAGTGCTTTCTAAATTCTGCATTAGTTAAATTCTTTGGTAATCCAGTGACTATATAAGTTGAAGGCTGTTTTTTGATTTCAAGATATTTATCTTTATTTATTAAGTAAAGCTCTCTTCCCATGTAGTTCTAGAAATTCAAAGTTTCAATACAGTTTTTAACTTAGTCAGGTTTGCTGAATTACACAAAACCAATTTCCTTAGAGACTCTGGTCATTTTGTCAACTTGAACAGAGACTCCTTTGACTTCTCCGAACTTCTGGAACTTGGAGAATAGATTAATGTCTCTAACCAGATTGGAAAGATTCTTCACGATAACTATATTCTTATTTTCTTCTCTCTACTCTCTTTGTTAGTAGCTTGGTGTCTCGTGATGTGATTGAACCTCCTGGCTATGGTCCATTTATAAAATTATTTTCAATTTATATATGTATAAAAATTTATTAAACATAATAAGATATAAATCAAATAAAATAGAATTAAAATATTTAGTTTTAAATAAAAAAAAGTATGATTGAGCTATTTATTTATAATGATTAAATCTCTCAATTAAGCTAAGTTCTATTT
>ERZ724506.606-NODE-606-length-12520-cov-4.703570_pt1 | contig 12520 bp, 4 predicted proteins | sample MGYA00376039_ERZ724506 | MGnify/ENA primary metagenome ERZ724506 (study PRJEB28724, sample SAMN07190887) | wastewater metagenome | isolation source: effluent of sewage treatment plant in Hong Hong | place: USA: Christiansburg, Virginia | collected 2016-03-01 ... | reverse complement strand
CTTCATTAGAAAAATACTGCTCGATGGTACAGTTAGTCCCGTGCTCATCCACACATTTTTTGATACACGCGATATCCTCATAGGTGCGATTGCCAAACTTCTCCTGGATATAATGCTTATTTTTTTGATAGAATTGCTCGTTAGTGACAGGATCATGGACTTTGAGTGCCTTCAATCTATTAATAGAATTCCTATTCCTATTTAGATATGAATTAGAATTCATTATATCAGGGATATCAGCCTGGTAGATCGTACCAATGGGCACAACTGTCGTATGCAATTTCAAATAGTTGTTGTTTTGAATAAAATTATTCATACTATTGCTATTCATATTCTAATTCTCCTCTATCATTTCGAATTCTTATTCGTGGATGTCTTCATATTATTTTAAATGTAGTTTTGCTAATTATAGGAAGTTTATGGATTGGTCTTTCTACCCAACCGATTTACCCATTTTGAATGTTAGGTTTAAGTCGCTTGAGCTCTATTCTTACATTTAGTTTTAGTTACGCATTTTTTTAATTAATTATTTAAGGGGGTTATTATAATTTGATTAATTTATATGCTTTTAATAAGGACCCTACCCAGGACTCTATCCCTAAATAATAGTCTCAAGCTATACAGCAGCTATATAAAAAGCGAAAAACCCATTGTGATATATGGGACATCATTTTGTGGACCATGCAACATGGCTAAGAAATACTTGAATAAATAAAATATCCAGTTTTAATTTATCAACTCTGAATAATAACCCTACACAACCTAAGTACTGAATTTGAAAAAATAATTCAACTGGAAAACAATTCCTTTGATCTTTGCCAAGGGTAAATTTATAGGCGGCTACAGCGATATGATGGACAAAATTAAATCTAAATAATTAAATCTGGAGGATTTGAGGAGTAAATGAGCATAAAATAGTTTTTATTGATATTTTTATTGTTATTATCATTATGATCATACTTTACAATTGGGGAAATCTGGATGTCCTCTCTTGACTGTTGCTGTTGGAAGTGGGAATTATACGAATGTTCCATTTATTTTAGTGAATTCTCTGCTATACTCTGCCTATATTCTCGATGTGAAGACTGAGTATTTGTTGGTTTATTTCAGATAAGTTCTTATTATATCTCTATTGCCTCCCATTACTGCTAATACCGTTGTTATTTTAGAATCCCATGTCATTACTGGGCTGATATCTTTCCCATCGATGCTTGTGGCCTAGAGTGCACCGTAAATTGTTTGCCCTGCTGGAGATACAAGCATATTATGAAGCCAAACTGCACCATATGCTCTGTTTACTAATAATAAAGGGAAGGTTGAATAGGGTGTCACCATGTGAGTATGTTGAATCTTCTGGAAGCTAATAGATTAAATTCCACAATCCGAGTAATAATCCATGTTATCAGAGTTTGTTTTAGCTGGACCAGTTACTGAAGCAAACATTCCACAGATATGCAGATCTACTGAGTTCCATGTCCTTGCTTTTTCATTATTTGTTTGAATAGTTTTATAAATACTCACATCTAAGTATGGCATAAATAAATTTTTCCATTGCTCATGCGCGCTATACCACCAACCTTTCTCAACTGTGATGTTCGATTTCGCAGTTTTTGATACATAATCCACTGCTTTCAGTTTCTTTCTTTTATTCTCCCACATAAAATCTATCTAATTCTGGGTAAAGCCAGTCTATTCAGGGAACAAAGTCACCATCCATGCGAATAACTCACCTTCATAAGGATCATCTAAATAATAATCGTCATCATTTGTATATGTATTTTGATCAGGGTAGAGAGAAAGATTTTTTATTTGGGCTACTGCTCTAATTTTTTTTGTGGTTTCATTAAAAAATATCTTCTTTGCGTTTTTTAACATCATTTTCCAAGTCACATTATCCCATTTTTCTCTAATGCCGGGACTGATGTCTGGATGCTTAGTCTTCCAGGCATGAGAAACTGCTAATGCAGCCCAAAAGAATTAACTATTATCGAGAGCTGGAGTTCTTGATTTGAAATCAGGAGTAGGAACTGGAGAAGTCCCATTGATAAAGACCCAAGGCATATATCCTCCGAACCCTGGATATTTTTCAAAGTACTGCTCGAAAGTTTGAGTTTTTCTTTTCAACAAATTAAATACCTCTTCATATGTGTATATGTCCTGTCGACCAGTCTAAAGGATACTTGCCAATATGCCAACATGGATGGATTATTTACTAGAGGCAGTCCAGTAATGCAATCCTCCTGGAAGCAATTAGCCTGTATTAATATCCAATCTATATCCATCATAAGTTAATCCTGTTATTTACTGTACTCCGACTTGTTTCATAAATTTAGATTCCCAATGAATAAACTCTTGTAAAAATGGTTCAGGTTCTTTCAGGATTTGTTCAGCAGTATAATAGTGAGCAAATCGACATCTCTCTGCTGCAAAAACCTGCAAAACTAAGACAACAAACACAAAAATTATCTTCATTTTGATTATCAAAATAATTATTATCATAGGATTTTTCATAAGTTAACTAAGAATAAAGATAGAAATTGATAAATCATCTCACCCAACAATAATTATAGTCCATTTCATACCTTTCTCTATCCATCATAGTTTTAAATAACCCTTTTAGATATCCATAATCAGGCCTCTACTAGAACTACAGTGTTCTTACATAGACGAACATCTGCCTAAATTAGTCGGGAATATCTGAACATAGTTTATCTAAAGGAATCGATAGTTTTTTCTACATTATTTTCTCATATTTTTCTTTTTTCCCATTCGCTTTTAAATTTTGCCATGGTAGAGATCCTTTAACGAAATAAAGCAAAACATTTAATATTCCTTAAATATCATCTCTTCTTCCTTGCTAAATTCCTAAATGAGTATTAAGAGATGCGTAGCGAGCTGTCCCTGTCAAATTTTTATTGTCACGATAAGGAATATGTGATCCATCTTTTTGCAAATATCTTTTTGCCAGTCCGAAATCTATGATGTAAACTTTAGAAGCCTTTTTTCCTTTACCAATAACAAAGTTATCTGGTTTTATGTCTCGATGTATATACCCTTTGGTATGAATAAATTATATTCTCTCGATCATCTGAAAACCAATCATCAATGTTGATTTCAAGTCAAACCTTCTACCTTGATTAACATAGATATCTTCTAATGATTGACCCAATAAGTCAATGACCATCACATTAAATTCTCCCTCGTTTCCACAATAGTAGACGTGAGGGATTCCATTATCAGTTACGCTATCATCTCCAGATAGAGTATTTAAAATTTTAGCCTCGTAAAAAAGTTGAGGACTTTTATTATCGATGTTTTCTAGTTTTACTGCAACTTCCACATGATTTTTTTGATGGATAGCCATATAGACCTATCCAAAAGCTCCAGAGCCCAATTTCTTGACGAGACGATAATCTTTGGCCACAAAAGTGTCCATCATAGGCTTATTCAATTAATAAAACTTATAGAGTACAATAAAGCCTATTAGAAAAAACATAAAAAAATAAAATTACTGTTTCTAGAAATAAATATCAATAAATCATTAGAATCCTACTGAAGATATCTAACAAATTCTAATTTAAACTAGTCTCCTATAATCTGAATGATATTGAAAACTTAACAATTAAATTATTAATTGAATATTCTGATTATTTTTATTCTAAAATCTATTAAATCGCTTACATTTTAACTAATATCAACAATAATATCTTTAAATAAGATATCTGCTGAGATATTCCTATAAAAATATTTTTCTCCATTGTAATATATAACTTTTACTTTTCTGGGTTATGAAAACGATAATAATAATAATTCGATTGAATAATAGGGATGTATTTCAGAAACATGAAAAATTATCAAAGTATGAACCTCGTCCATACTACAAATGAAGGAACTTAGCTCTGGCTAGGAGATTACTACGCAGCAACCGACTTGAATCTATTGAAACAAAAAAAAATTACAGCAGGTACAAACTTTCATATTTAGTTCTAACAGCAGCTGCCATGTTGGGAGTATCCTATCCCAAATAAGCAGGCATTAATCATAAAATAGTTAACGCTTTCGACATCCCGACTTATAAGATGACTCCTCATTTTTAAGAATGCTACCAATTCATCAAAGGAGCACTTCAAAATGGGAATATACTAGTCCATTGCGCTGCAGGAATATCCAGGGTAAATTCAGGTTTATGATAGTCAACTACTTTCGTCCTAGTGTACTTGATGCGAGAAAAAGGATTTACATTGGCGCAAGGCATCCAATACGTGCGAAGTCGAAGGTCTATCATTAACCCCAACTATGGATTTCAAACAGAGTTATCTAGATATTAACAGCAAATTAAAAAGAATGGAAATAAAAATAGTGAGAAAGCGGAGAAGACTAACGGATTTTCTCAAAAACAATAAAAAACCGTATAATAAATCTAACAATAAAAAAATGCTTTCATCAACTTTGTCAAAAGATAATCGAATATGAATAAAACTGCAGGCTCATACGTTCAAGGAACTAGATTCAAGAGCATAGCGGGTAAAAAATAATAACAACAACCTACATAGTAAGTAACCCAGAAACCAGCATAAAAGAATCAGAGAGGACAGTCAATGAATTACCGTAAAACTTACAATAACTAAGGGATGTTTGGAGCGAGTAAACTTAATAATTTAACATTTAAATTATAACAGCCAAAAATAGTAACAATAAAGAAATGATTTAATAATATTGGATATATATTTAAAATCTTACTATTCTTTTAATATTTTATTAATTTTTTATTGTAGATCTGATATGCAATTTGAAATTCCATAGAAAAAATACAATGAAAAACATATTTCATAGTAAATATTTGGTTTATTGCTAGTTGTGAATCTCCAGAAACATTTTTCCAATGGAAAAAATAGAAAAATATTTTGAATAAGAAGAAATCAAGGACTGCCTATTTTAAGAGATCGCTGAACCACTAATCATTAATTTAGATGCAAAAGAATAAAGTATAAGACTGTAGTGATGACTTAATACAACAGAATTCTCCCATTAAGGCAAAAGAACATGTGCGAATACTAGGAGGTGTATCATCATCAAAATAGATACAATTTTCAACGGATATAAAGAAACATGTCATTTTATTTACTTAAATGTCATAATTAATAAATTTCCCCAGTGTCCATGAGGGTTTAGTCAAAATGAGTCCTATCTTAAGAAAAAATCCCCAAAATAAGTATAATAAAAAATAGTCATCCTTAAATCCATAAAGAATCAATCGAAATTCATCCTTAATTTGTTCCTGATCAAAATATTTGAAAAGTTATAAATTCTTACTCATTTTTTATAAATAATCTGAATTCCTGAATATACTCGTAGACTATCAACTTATCCGAATTTGACATTTAAATTCGGAATTAGTAATGTTTATCTTACGTGCGGATTCATAATAAAATAACAACTATTCTTCATAAATAATCCTTTCACATAAATATATGATGAGTAATTTACCCTTTGCCATCAACCCAGTTACTCTATCTAAACTGTCATCTGCAGATTCGACCTGGCTGTGCACTTATATTGAAGCATTGGAAAGATAGAATAAGACAAAAAGCTAAGAACAAATAATAATGGACAGGTACATCGAAAATCTAAGAGCTTAAGTGGATGAGATGATGACTGCAGACCTTGAACGAAAAAACAAGGAGAATTATCTAAATAACTAGATAAGAAGATTATCGAATGATAATCAGATATTACTGGGCGAGTTAAAGAATCGTAATGAGAAGATAGCTATGTTGAGCTAGTAATTAGATAATCTGAAGAAAATTAATTAAGAAGGCCATGAGCTGAGAGTCAAAATATAAAATTAATACCAAGAACACTTAAATAAAATTATTCAATAGAGCAATGAGATTATCAAAGGAGTTGAAATCAATCGGACAGAGTAATTGAATAAAATTCTATCGTTGAACAATGAATTGAACTAAAAGTGCAGAAAATTGGAACAAAGCTATGCTGAGGCTGTTTAGAAATCTTCAAAACTTCAATATAAAAATGATTCACTTTATAAATAAAACGTTGCTATTCATTAGAAACTGTCTGAGGCAAATCGAAAATTATAACAAAAAACAAATGGGGAGAAAATGAGATCTGTAGAGATAGACAATATGAATGATTATTTAAAACAAATAGAAAGAACAAATAAATAACTGATGTAAGAGAACTCAAGAATTCATTAATGTTTGCAAAAGGATTAAAAATCAAGGGAATTATTTGAAAGATAAACATTCCAAAAATTGAAGGCATATGAATTCGAGGTATAGGATTGGAAAATCAGGTATGACTAACTTGAATAGTTATTAGAATTTGTGAAATAGAATATCAAAGAGATGCAGATTACAATATAAGAACAAAATAAAAATATTCATGCACTCTCCAAATCAAATACAAATCTAAGAAATTAAATACTTAGAAATGTAATGAACTTAGCAGATTAGACTGAGAAATAAAGATAATTAAATGAAATCAAGATGGAGCTGGCCTCATGCAAAGGGAAACTTGCTGAGAAATAGAGGAGATTATCGACTTGTTCTTCAAGGGTTATTACTCCCTTCGATTAATACTCATTAAAAATAAAATTGAAGCATGATTAGACGGATGAAGATCCAGGAAGTATGGTCTCATCAGCATACACGGAAAGGATCAAAAACTACAACCATAAAGGAAATGCCCGTAAAACAAACTTTCATGGATCATAGAACTTGATAATTAATGGTTGAATTGCAAAATTTTATTCCAAATAAATATTATTATTCAATCATCCTCGATTTCAATGACTTATTTAGCTAATGACTAATTTGTTATATTCATTCTACAATTTTTACTTGTTGTGAATGGTCTCCATAATATGCTGTTTTTCATTTTTTTTGACATTGTTGTCTACGACGTCTTCTTTGTTCTGTTGAATTTTCCCGTCGTGTTCGGCCTTTAAACATCCATTGTCTGCATCAAAGACGAATAGTCGTAATCTGGAACAAATGATTTAAAAAAATTATATTGGTTCTTCTATTTGTACTGCTCCAAATTCGTTGTCTGTTTTTTATTTTTTTAAACTACGATATTTCGCTATCTTTCTATTATCTTAACTCCTTCCGATAAATTAACGAAGGGGACATTTGTATTTTGACGGCTATTTTGATTATTGTACTCTTCATTTGTCATCTTCCCTTTTTTATCTATGTTAATTCGATTCATTACAAAATTAAGTAGAGAAATATCCTCTTTTTCTACCCACTAGATGTTTCACATCTTTAACATATCTTTCAAACACTCCTAAATCTAATGTCTGATGTTTTAGTCCTAAAATTTTGTTATTCCTATGATCAATTCTTCTCTATAATTAAATTCTCTTTGCTTTAAACTATCTAGGATCAGGAGAATAGATTTTTGCATCATCATCATAAGCAAAGGGCATACCTAACACATTTATCTACTAAAAATGTTCCCTCAATCTTCTTGTTTTTCTCATTTTCTATATCTTATGATTTATTACTTCATTATTTATTTTTTTCTACTCAGCTAGATTTTTTTATTATAACTGTAGCTATTTTTATTTCTAAATTCTTATTTCTCTATGCTATTCTTATCGTATCCTTTATTATTCGGGATTTATGAGAGATTTTAAATGATTTTATCCTTTTTGTCGTATTTTAGGCTTGAACTTCCTCACATGAATTCTTTCAGTCTAAATATATTAATCGATTACTTCAGCTCCCCTCTTTAAACCCAGATCAGTAGATTTTTTATTTTTTTACTCTAGATTTATACGAAACCCAAGATTGCTTTTAACCATCAGGTCAGAAATTTTATTGTCGTTTCCTTATTATAATTTTATTTTTCTAATTTTGTTAGGGATAATAGTCTCTTTTAACTCTCCTTGTGGTAATGTTTATTTTTTTATTGACATTGGCAAAGTAGTATACATAAAAAGAACACTAATATTTTTATCAATGATGTGAGATGCCTGTTCTGATGTATGATTAGGCAGTTTTTAATTAATGTAAGAGTCATATAGTTTTTATCCACCCTTTTTTACTATAGCGTCGATAGTTTGAGTGACGGCTTCATGTGCTCTGTGAAGTTGCATCCTTAATATTAAATATATTAAGCTTATTTTATTTTAATATACTAAAAAATGCATAAAAGAACAAAATATTATTAGACATCTCAAAGATAGATCAACTAGCCATAAACTTTGTCTCGGCTAAATTTATTTTCCTTCTAGTTCTTCTGATCAGTGTGTTTATCGATTTTTTATTTTGTAGCAGTTTACTTTTTAGTTGTATCGACTTTGAAGTTCATGGGAAAGTCTTAAATTCGATTATTCTATCTTTTGAATGAATTTTTATGATACTCCTCTGTCTTCCTCGACTTACTTCAGCTTTTTCTTCAGAATTTTACCCATATTACTCAGGATTTTGTTCGAATTCCCATTCATTTTCATTGCAGATCCCTATCTTGATTATTCTATCTGCTTACAAGTTAATGATTAATTTATATCATTATACCTGACTGAAAGTTTTCTAATACTTGAGATATATTTTTCTTTACATCGATAAAATCGACTTTAAAGAGTTTTCTTTCTACTTCCCCGTTTCTGAGGTGGAGTTGTAAGTTCAATGTTAACTTTTTATACATTGAATTATTGGTACTATGTCTTGATTTTTTATCGAATAGATGAGTTTAAAGTAGGCTTGTAAAAATTAGTTGAGAAAGTTTTTATCCTAAGTTTATGAGAGACTGATTCAGTTATCTTTTATTTCTATTTTCTGGGCGAATCCTGTTTTGAACTAATAATATTTATTTATCTGAGATAATCGCCCTCGGGATCTGAGTCTGAGCTTTCATGACATTCAGCAAAGGTCACATTTTTTATCGTTTTTAAGTTTATCTTTTTTTGTAATTACAGTTTACTAATTATTTAGATTAAAGTCGACCCAATTAGCTCTAGAGACTATGGCGTAAAGGGTTTTATGCTTCTATTTTTATCTCTCCAACCATGAATCGAAGTTTATATTGTTATTGCCTTTTAAACAGAAAAATTCGATGCGGCATACCACCGTAACGTATTTGGAGGGGCAATTGTAGCCATCTGACAGTCAGCCAGACTGAACCATGGCAATTTTTAAGCCATTTCAAGACCAATAATGCTTGCAAGAGACTTTTTTGTTGTAAAATACGCGAAAGAATTAAGCCTAAATTATTGATTGGGGTACTTTTTACTATGCCCATGAAGGTCAATTAGATACTAGATTTTGGGGATTTTTTTAAATAATCCATTAATTAGGTTATATACTTCATATGAATGTCTTTTATTCGGTAAAGACTACCATTTTCTATTAATATCAAATCCTAATAGGTTAGTCCGACTGTTTCCATGGATGACACCATCAGGATTGGCCATAGGGATCACATATATTTGATATCTTTTTCTAACTTATCTAATTTTTACTTTAGTAAATTTATCAATAGAGATGAACTTGATAGTTTATTTATAATTCCCTATACTACAAATGAGCTAGAGGTCTATGATGGGTGCTGTCTCGCAGTAATTACAATCGATTTGGTAGCCTTTGCTGACCCCGCTTTATAGATATGTAAGGGATTGCCACAAAAAGTGGTTCCAATTAATTAGAAATTCTCAGAATGGTTTTCAATGAACTTTTGAAGCTTTGTATAAGTATAAGGTATGGTTAAAGCAAAATATACTGTATCTCTAGGCTTAATCGTTGCTTAAAACTGAAGAGTATGATAAAAATTAGTAGGGTCCTTCATCAAATTATTTTTATTATTGAAAGATATACCCTTAAAAGATTTCGACCATCCCTCATTTGCATATTTATATTGGTTGATGCTAAAGGTTTATATACCAATTAAATCAATATTTTCGATAGTTTTTTTATTGATATTAAAGATAATAAAAGTAGCAGTTATTTCTCTTTAATAATTTGGGTTGTAGACTTTAAAGTAAAACCATTGATTAAACCCAATTGTGTTTGTATCATTTGAAAGCATCAAAAAGTACTGCTTTTATGTTTTATTTGTTACATTTTATTTATTTAATTTAGAAATTATGCGAGATTAGTTATTCTTAGATATTTGAGATATTTGAATAGAATTTCTTTTTATTGAACCACCTAGAGAATCGTTGAGAGTGGATGAAGTTTTTTTTAGCATTTTGAAATTATATTACTAATGAGGCTCTTCCTTTTATTTTATGTATACTTTTTATAGATTTCCTCCTTCGAAATTACTTCTAAAGCGTAACTATTTAACTTCCGAACTTGAGGCCATTATTTTTTAGATTTTAACAAAATCTAGCTTGGATGTTTGACCTTAAGAGGATATCGGTTAATTCTAGTCTTCAGAATATTCGATATTATCCTCATCAGCAAAAACCTTGTACTAACTTCGCGCATATTATCGAAAAAATCTATAATTGGCTAGCTTTAATAAAAAATTAAGTACATCTTTTCTATGTAAATTTAGAGTATATCAGTTTGTAATCGTCCTCGTTGAATTACTCGCTCAGATATTTTTATTAATCACAGCACCATGCGTGGTTGGCCCTCATTTTCGGTTTATCAGCTATTTATACATCGATTCTTTTATTATTCTCCTTTTCGTATGAATAAATATTATTTAAGTAGGAGGGAGTTGGGCAGTTTTTCATTTGAACATAGGTCGATATCGGTGGCTGCATCTCGTTTGGTTAGTTTGGAATTTTTTAACTGCTCATCAAGGTCTCCGAGATGGCAGGTTCCTAAGCTAGTTCAATAAGATCGAAAGAATGTTATTCTTAATGTTAAAATCCTTCATTTTCGTTATCTGAGTCCATATAAATTAATTTATTATTATGAAAAAAAATATTTCGTAATAACATCTACTAACAATAGGTTTCACTTATTATTATTCATCCTATTTCAGGCATTTAATAGAGGAATAGTATATTAAGATAATAAAATAAATAAATATTTTAGAATGAGTACTTGTTATTTAGGGTTTTAAAGAACTCAAGATTTCTTTTCTTACTCACTCTTTTTTTCCTATGTTACAGCAGCCTTTTAGCTCTTCTTATTTATTTATGCTTGCTCTTCTATGTAGCTCAGCTTTTATTTATAATTTATTGTTTGGAATTACATTAGCCTGGATTTGCATCTGATCATTGCAAAATCTTCTTAATTTGCAGCTAGTTTCTCATCCACTGGTGTGATAAGTTCCTAAATATCAACTGTAGCCTCGATATAAATCTTGACATTTCTAAAGTATGCCTAATCGAACAGTTTGATGAGCCTGTTGGCAACGTTTCTTTCATTTGTACCTATTTTTCTCATATCTCGAATAATTATTGCCTTAAAATTTTTCGAAATTGCTCTGAAATCATAATCACCCATTGTGCTCTCCATCAGCTCATTGAATTTGTACACACATACATTATTGCATGCTCTTGGAACGATTAATTTACGGCCTGGAATAGGTTAGACAGTTTTCTATGTGAAATATGGATTTGTTTGACCTGTCAAGGCTGATAAAATTTTTTTAAGTGAGGCTTCGCTCTAAGGACTAATTGGATTTATATATGTTTTGAATTTATCCGACTCATCTCTTTAGAGTTCGTATCGATAATCTTTTTCTGAATTTATTCTAATAATAAAATATCTTTTACTTTTTTACCACACACTGCTCATTGAGAAAATCAATGAATGGTAAGAAAAATTGCCTCTGGTGGCCATCTTTATATAGATCTTAAGGAGGTCTATTAGTAGTAGCTAACAATATTAATTAATTGTTTATTAATCTCTCAAATAATCTTCGTAGGATGGAAGCATCTGCCACATCAGTCACTTGGAATTAGTCTAAGTACAACAGTCTAGTTTTTTTAGCATTCCTTTGGGCAACAATCGCTAGAGGGTCAAATCCTTTCTTTTATTTCTGAAGCAAAAATAGTTCTGCATGAATGCTAGCCATAAATTAATGGAAATGTATCTTTTTTTTCTCCTGAATAGGAAGGTTCGAATAAAAAATATCTGATAAAAATGATTTTCCTGAACCTGAACCCCCAAATAGGTACAAACCTTTTACTCTTATACTTCTTGCAGTTGAGAACTATCTGGAGAAGAAATTGAAGAATCCTTTTTTTCGTTATTATTTTTGCTCAATAGGAGAAGCAGCATGATATTATTTTCTCGAATCTTCCTGCAATAAATCAGCATATTTTTTCCAGCTGTGATGAGTCCCCACAATTTAATTATGAAGTCTCTGGAGTTCTGAGATCTATATATATTTATGACTACCACTTCGATTTGGCTTAAGTCTCGATTCTTGGCTTATTATTTTATGGTTTTCTAAATTATTTCATTTGGACTTCATAAATGTTAAGCAGAGATGTAAATGATTGCTTGTTGACTCTCAATAAATTTCGAAGCATTCGCTAATTATAATTATAATTTATAATAAAAAGTAATTAGCATTATCAGTATTT
>ERZ724506.604-NODE-604-length-12546-cov-12.618766_pt1 | contig 12546 bp, 4 predicted proteins | sample MGYA00376039_ERZ724506 | MGnify/ENA primary metagenome ERZ724506 (study PRJEB28724, sample SAMN07190887) | wastewater metagenome | isolation source: effluent of sewage treatment plant in Hong Hong | place: USA: Christiansburg, Virginia | collected 2016-03-01 ... | reverse complement strand
TTATACTCCAATCATTTAAAAATTATATTAAGATGTTAAAATCCATATTTTTTATATAAGTAATAAACTATTAATATAATCTTTAATTTTTATTAAATTTATTTATTATTCAGCATAGAACACATATAACAGATTCAAAAAATCATTTAGATTAAAATGCTAGTAAATATATTATAATAACTTTTAGTTTTATTATTCATTTAAATAACTAGATTATGCAACTATAAACCTAATAATATGTTCATCTTCAATAGACAATTAATCAATTTTTCAAATATAATAGTCCAATAAAATAATTAATATTTAAGAATTTGTCTCAAGACTTAATTTTTAAAAAACTTCATTTATTATATCTCAAAACAATATTAGTTTATTGACCAATTAAACTATTTTGATTTGGTTCTTAATTTCATTGAGCATATATTAGCTCATTTTACTTAGAAAAATCTCATTTTCATTTTGAGACTATAATAAGATTAAATAATGATCAAATAAATTATCTATATTGTCCTTAATGTCTTCAAAATCACATTCCAAAAACAACTCATAAAATATCTCTGCTATTCCCTCTTATTCATATACAGGTATTTCTTGATTTGAAAATATAACTTTAAACTATTTGAGATTTTTAAAGAATTTATTTGCATTTGGAGTTTTCATTATAAATTAAGATTTTAATTAACCCTTTTGTTTATAATAACTATATGGGTTTTGTTGCTCTACTAAAGCTTATTTTATAAATAGTTTAATTTATATGAATCAAAAGAAACAATAATTTTTCTCAATGAATGACAATGACTTAGAATTTAATCAATGCAAGTTCCATTTATGAAAATACACTTATGAATATCTATAACTCTTATTTTATTCAAACTTTAAATGATACTACAAATGTATTAGTCATTTGCTTATTCGTATTTAATAACTACATTTTCTAATTTATCTAATTTTTGCAAAACTTATTCATTAAATTCTGCAGCTATATTTTCTGTTATTAGTTAGCTTATATAAATAGTTCTCAAATTTACCAAGCTACAAATGCTTTAAAAATACAAATTTATAAATTTTTGAGAGTCTAAAATAAAAAAATCTTATGAGGGCTATAAATAGTTTTTGATTCATAATTTTTTTAAGTTTCTTTATAAAGATAGATAATCCAAAAAAATCTTAAACAATTTTTAATCCATCTATAAATTGGTTATTTTTAAATCCTCTAAATAAAAAAGGTTTATATTTTAATTCAACAAGAAATCAAAAAGTTATGCTCTTATGTAAAACATCTTCAAAATTCTTATGTTAGGATTATACTTTAGAAAAATACTTAAATGCTCTTCCCAATTAACATCAAATCTAAAACTATCATTTTAAAAATGATATAAACAAATTTTATCAAAGTTAAATATTTATCTTGAAGTCAGGTCTTAAAATATATAAGAATCAATATAAACTTGTTTAGCTGTTAGTCTCCTTATCTATTTACTCATTTTAATAATTCTTTAAAATAATCCTAATTCTAAATTTTCTTTTTTAGTAAATTAAATATCTTATAAATTTCTTAAGCAATTAAAAGCCAAAAAATTATTTTTCTTATCAAATGAAATTTGATTGTTTATTTTTAGAAATTTTATGTTGGTTTAATTCTTTATTATTTTTTCAAACAATGATTGAGAAATTCCGGGTCTATTAAGAGTAAAAGAATTCTATTAAGAGTCTATTAATAATTTGAACTTTTATGAAAGCCTTCTCATTATTTTTTTATCCTGATTATTTAAAAAATACATACTTAAAATATTCATAATTAATACCACTTTATTTTATATTTTTTGCATGCTCAAAAACTTTTATTCCTTAAAATTTTAGTCTTCTCTTTTTTATTAGCTTTATTTAATTATTTTTTAAATATCAACTGGCTTTGAAGATTATTAATTTTTATGTTATTATAATATTGTTTTTCTAAGTTAATCATTCTTAGATGTGGTATTACTATTTTAAGCTTTGTTTTAATCAACATTTTTTGAATTTTAATCATTTTTTTTTTAATAATTATCTTTCAAAAATTTAGTAATTTATTAAATGAAGTCTGCGAGTAATTCAACAGCAGCTTCAGATATATAAATATTGGTTTCTTGAACAACTTCCTGAAGATCCTTTATCATGACTGCAGAGTTAAAAGTACAGTTGATACTTTTTGATCCTTGTTTAGTCTAAATAACAATTGTTAGTTTACCTTCATTGATAAAATTCTTGTGCAATTTTTTGATTTGGTTTAAAGAGAATTCTATTTTTTTGCTCTTACTAATATCTTCATATATAGAAATGTAGCTTTTTATTCCATCAAGTGTTCTTACACAATAAACTTCTATAATTCTTGACTAGTTGCTTTTGTTTAACAATATGGCTTGGTCTTTAGTTATAAATACTTTTGCTATTAATTTAAGTGATATCATTTATTATTATAAAACTATTCTTAAAAATTATATTATTTATAATTAATTAACCAAATGCTTCTCCTCTAATTCTTCAAGCCAAAACAATATCCTTCTTCATGATTGTCACTCAGTTGCCATGCACTGCACATAGATTAGTGTCTTCAAACAAACCTACTAAATAAGATTCACACGCTTCTTATAATGCTAGAATTGCAGAGGACTAAAATCAGACTTCATTTTTGACTTCAGAAGCAATTTCTCAAACAAGTCTTTAAAAAGGAAGTTTTCTAAGCAATAAATCTGTTGATTTTTAGTACTTTCTTATTTCTCTTGCAGCAAGAGTTCCTGGCTTATATCTATGAGGCTTCTTTAATATGGACTATTTTATCACTGATTTTTTTGCGTGTTTTGTGGATTTTAAAGGTTTTTTTCTTGCTAAATTTTTTTCATGTCCCTTATTTTGATTGTGTGACTTTCTAGCCATAGTTTTTGTTCTTGCCATATTATATATTATTTTAGTCAAATAAATACTAAAAATAGTATAGGTTAAAATTTAGAGTTATTTAATTGGGTTAATTTATTAAAACTGGAGTGCTACTTAAGGATTATGCATAATTAATTTCTATTGGATAAAATTATTAAATTTTGATAATTAATTAAATTTGGTATGCTTACTAGGATTTTAACTGAATTTATTTTTTATTTTGCTCTGAACTGTAATAGTAAAAGTTTTGAATATAATAGGAAGAAATTAGATAGGTTATTATAAATAATAGTAAAATATATAACCAATATAATAATATTTTGCTCCGGTTTTGAGTTCAAGAAAAATTAAATACTAAAACAAAAGTCAATAAATGGCCTTGATTGTCCATGACTGTATCAACATTATCTCCAGTATAAAATATGTAATTAAGGAAAAGAATGTTTAGTAATCATAGAGTTTTGTTTTTTATTTAAGTCTTTCTGTTAAAAAATTTTCCTAGTATTGCAAAATTAACATTGGAAAAGCCTATAATTATTTTCTATGGATTTTAAACAATGGTAACCAGATTAACCAGTAATAAGATAGGAAGAAATTTTAAAGTAGTAAGAAAATCAAATTCTATATACATAGTTTAAAAGTTTAGAAATAATATATTAGAAAGCAAATGTAACGTGTTTTAATGTAAGAAAATGCTCAATACAAATCTATATGTTTATTTTATTCTAAAAACCTAATTTGTTAAGGCACCTATTTTATAAAGCATATTATTCCATATGTCTAAAGAATACTATTTAATTTATAATTATTAATTCATCTCAGATAGTCTTTTTAAATAATCACTAATTTATTCTCCTTAAACGTTTTAAAAATTGTGATTATTTCTTGAACTTCATATCTATTAATAATAAACCGTTAATTGTATTATATAAACAATTATAAGTATACAGGTAATTAATTTCACAAAATATTACATTAAAATATAATAAAATAAATATATTATTAAATGATTTAATAATCTAATCATTTTTTCATCAATAAAAAATAGAGTCTTTGCAACCTCCGGTTTTATTTTTAACATTTTAAAATTTCTTTCTGCATTATTTAGCCTTTTTCTAATAGTATTGATCAATAATTCGGAGAAATTAAATATTTTAAAATATTTAAATTTTATAAAGATGGACTAGAAAAATATGATTTATATCGGAGCCGGAGGAGCCGTACTTATAGTAATCATTGCAGGCATTGCTATCAATGCTTTCGGTGGCAAAGACTCTAAGACTGAATAAACTGTTGCCAGTTCTTAAAACAAAGTTGCCACTCAACCACCAAAAATTTTATAACAGAAAAAGCCAGTATCTGTTAAACAAGCCTAGAATAATAAAAATTCTAAGAAAGAGGAATCAGAGGACAGCAGTAGCGAATCTAGCATCGATTCTGATAGCAGCCAAGCTTCTGGATCAAAACCTAGTCAAAACTCTGTTGCAGTTAACGCCAAGACTAAGACTAAAAAAAATAAAGATGCTACTGAAGTTGACAACAATAAATCTTCTAAGAAAAAAAGCAAAAAATAAACTACTTAATAATAAGAAGAATAAAACAATAAGGAAGATAATGACAAAGTATCCACTAAGAAAAAGACCAAGAAGAGTAAAAAAACTAAAAATACTAAAGAGTAGGTAGAATAGGTTAACAATGAGGAGGAGTAGAAAACTGGGGATGAGAAAAGCAACAAATCTTCTAAAAAGAGCAGTAAAAATACTAAGAAAAATAGACCTACTGCAAATGTTAATATTACTATCAATAATACTGAGTTTAAGACCTTTGAGGAACAACACTCAGGTTTGTATTCTGATATAGAGGAGCTTACCAGAACCATGTTAGAGGAGTAAGAAAGAATTAAAGAAGAGAAGAAGATCAAACCATCAAATGAAGAAATCAAATAAAAGAGAGAGGATGTTAAGAAGTTCTAAACAGCCTCTGTTAATTATCAAAAAGTTACCGAGAAATCAAAACCAGAATTAAATGATAGATTTGATAAATTCAGAGAAGATTTAACTAGTGCTTTAAACGGTGTAGAACTAAACCCACAAGCTGATAGTTACGTTGACAAGGTAATAATTGCTTTCGATGAACATAGAAGCAGAGTCTATGAAAAGAAAATTGAAAATAATCAAAAAAATCCATTTAATCCTTCAGATCCAGGTGAAAGCTACCTCAACTCCTCAGCTGATTTAGGAATCGGTTGCAAATTTGTTGATACTAAATACCAAACCGAATTAAAGGAATTCATCTCAAACTCTAACAAGTCTAAAATTTAGAAGATTTTCTAAGGATTAAATCCAGCATTGATTAACAATCTCTAATTAATTCCTTTCTCAATTTCCTCAGTTGAAAAGACAGGAGAATTCCTATTGTAATACAGTTATGCTAACAAATTATTGGACGCCAGCGAAGAAACTAAGAAATATTAGGCCGCTTGTTTCTATAGCTAAAATTCATAGGGATTTATCTTCACTCCATTAAATTTCAAAAACTAGAAATCTGCGTAAAGCTTGGATCACATTAAAGGAAAACTATAGAAATCAACCTGTATTAACTCATTAATGTATAGACTTATTGAAAATAAACATTAAATTGCTGAGGTATTCACTTTTGCTAACGACTTAGTTAAGGCTGGATTATCCATCAATAAATTTGGATTCAAAAACTTGGTCCTAATTCCAGACTATTCTTCTGAAGAAGAAAATGTTTATTTAAGCAGATATTATATTAATGACTTTTCTTCTTTGTACAACATTAAGTCTCCAAGTGAGTTCGAGTAGTATCTTAACGAGAAGAAAAAATATACTAAATCAGGAAATGTAGATTCCTAAGCTGATAAAAACAATTTTGTTTTCTCTTTAATAGACATGGTAAGAAATATGGTTATTGATTCCATTCCAGCCAGTGTTAGCTATTTCAAGAAAGTTGATTCCTTAAAGAAAGTCTTAACTCCTTTGTCTTCTAAGCTAGCTAGTAGATTAAACAAAGATGATTCAACAAAGAAACAATCTTAATTTACCAAGAAAGCCATAGACTAAATAATTGCCTAATACTCAAACTCATTATTAGCCTCTTAGTTCTCTGCTTCAGCAAAAGTTGAGAGATTCTTGAACATTAATATATCCGGAGAAGATTCTTCAGACATAATTCTTTATATTAGAGAATTTGCTGCTCAGTATCTTGGAAACTTCCAAAAAGTTACTTCAGTTACAGTCGAGAAACTTTAGAATAGAAAAGGAAAGGAGGTTACTAACAAAGATGCTGAATTTATTCAAAATCTTTTAATGTTATCTCTTCAATTTAACGACTCTTAAAACACTGAATACTAAACTTACTTAGAAAGCATGAATGAGCAAACTTTAATAGAGCTTGAGAACTACAGAATTATTTGAAATATTTAAATTATAAGCTATATATTTTAGATTTATTTATTATATAATTTATTAAAACACGTATATTATTTTTATAATGTAAAATTCTGTTGAAATTGTAACACATTTAGACACTGGAAAATTCAAAAACCTGATTGAGCAAGGATGACCTAAGGAAAGCTAAGTTCTACAAGTGTTGAGTATTTTTGAATAAGATGATGGCAAAGTCTATAAGAAAATAATCTTATCAGATGGCTGTCAAAAAATAGTATTTTTCATTCTTCCTTAAATAATTGACTGAGTACTTACAGAGCTATAAGAAGGATCTATTATTTAGGCTCAGTTATCTTATGTCGCTGATAAAAGTTTATATTTGTTGATAAATTACTAAATAGCTTATTATTAGTGTGATATAATAGGCAACCCGGCTGAATTTGATGTAAATAATTTAGAGCAGATTGGGCTTAATAAAGTTTCTTTAATTCCATAAAATGTAGTGACCACTTAAAAGCATTAAAGATCTAGCAATAGCAAAACTTTATCCAAAGGAGTTGTTCAAAAATAAGATCAGGTTCTCGATGACTCTTGCTATACTGCAATCAAAAATTTAGACATATATTCAAGAATATTCAAGCTTAAAGGAAGAATTGTCAGCAAGTCATAAATTAGAGAATGGAGCAATGAAAAGACAAAAGGCAAAGTGTTTACCATTGTCTTATATGATGGAGATCAAAATATTCAAGCTACATTCTACAATGACATGGTTGATACTTATTATAATACTCTCAAAGTAGATGGCATTTACTCAATTTCAGATGCCATCATTAAATAAGCTGGAAAGTTTAATCTGACTTAAAACCAGTTAGAGCTTAATATTACTAGCAGAACGGAAATACACGAACTTCCTGATGAAAAAAAGATCCCCATGAAATCTTTTAAATTTATTTAGATCAATGAGCTGAGTAATATTGAGCAAAATAGAATGGTTGATGTTCTTGTGATGATAGAAGAGATTTAAGAGAAACAGAATCTTACAACTAAACAAGGAGAGGCAAGAACCTTTTAGAAAATAATTGTATGAGATCATTCTGGAAACATTGTCATTACTTTCTGGGGAAATGACGCTGAGAAAATCAACTTTTAAGTAGGAGACATTGTTGCATTTTATGGATTTTTGGTTAAGGAATATAATGGCAAAGCTTTGAACTGTACCAAGTCTTCTTCGGTTGACTTAAACATACCTTAGTCTTAGTTATACAATGATCTTATTTTATGGAAATAACAAGGTGCTGTGATTAGTAACAATAATGTTTAGCACGAAGGCGCTGACCTTTAAGAGAGTGTCCACTAGATGAACATATTTACATCTAAAACTATACAAGAGACTTCATAAGAACTACTTGAATAGGAAGATGACAAGAGCTAATTGTATTTTAACTTTATTGGCTATTTGATAAGAATGCCACCTAACATGTTCTATTTATCCTGTCCAATAGACACATGTAAGAAAAAAGTTGAGGACAATATGGGCTAGTAATAAGCTTGTATTAAGTGTGGAAACCTTTTTACCAATCCAAAGCCAAGATTTTTGTCAAGATTTAAATTTGCAGATGAGACTGGAGAAATAGATATCAATCTAGGAGGGGAATAAATGTTTAAAGATATTTTCAATAAAAGTGAATAGGAGATATATGATCTTAATAAGTTTAATCAAGTATCATATTTGAACATGTAAAGAGATTTATTGTTTACAGAATTTAGAATATGAGTTTAATCATGAACCAATGTCTATAATGATTAAAGAAACATTTGATATGATGCAAAAGCTGTATATAGGACCTAAAGCTCTTTTAACTATCTGACAAAACAGATTTTTTTTATGCTTCCTGAGACTGATAACAAACTTACAAATGAGTAATAAATATTATAATAATTATAATTTTAATATTTAATTAATAATACCAATTGATATGAGCTTGTCTTATATCAGATGTTTTTTTTCATAAATTGGATGATAATCTTGATCTATAATTAAGCTGTCAAGTTTTTGGAACAAATTCATTTCAACAAAAGAATTGTAAAACTAATTTAAAAATATTTCATCGTAGTCTATTAATTCAAGTAAACTTTCTAAAATCTATAAACTTATCCATAGAAGTTCAATATTTATGTCTTATATTGAATTAAACACCAATAATAGAAAATTTTGATCGAAAATCTATATTATTAGGTCTGATTACTGTTATATAGATTTTAATATGTCATAGAATATCTATAGAACTTTGGTCTTTAAATCTTCCTCTTAAGAACTGTTTAAAATATTAGTTATTTATTTGATTAATTAAATGTCATTTACTAAAAACTCAAGAAATTTGCTGTTGTTCAATAATAGACCATGAATAATATCTAGAGCTCTATATTAAGTATTTAAATCTATTAAGCATATTTCAAAAATTTATTTAATTTTAGTCTTATTAAAATTTTAAGTTTATAATTTATAATTTTTTTGATTATTCAAAATAAAAATAAAATTTAAGCCTTTTATATATGTTTCTAGATCTATTGTTTAACTAATCATTAGGAGGAATAATTATATTTAGTCGTTCTCAAAGAAAAAATCAAAATCGTTATCAACTGAATTGTCAATAAGATATTCAACAAAAAATATTAATAGCTCCCCAATAATATCTTTTTAAATACTATTTTATTATTCGTATTTATTTAGCATAGTTTTAAACTCTAATATTGCAATATCTAGGCACATTTTGTTTATTTAATTATAGCAATTAATATTTTTATTTTATTGATAATAGTATATAACCTAGATAAACCAAATTACAGTTAAAGTATCACATATGCCCTATTATTATAAAATTTAACTTAGTATAATTTCTACAGAATTTGTGTCTTTATTTCCTTTATCGAATTATAAAATTTTTTCGATCATAAAGTTACCAAATATTGTCATTATATATTCTAAATTCTTGCTTTCTATTCTCTACAAAGGATCTAAATTTATAATGTATTCTCTAAGACAATCAAATACTTTTTCTGGAAACAATAATGATTATTTAAATGATATTTATTGTAGGGTATATAATATCTCAGACTATAATAAAAAATGATTATTGTTATTAGTTGCATTTAAAATATTAATAAAATTGATTAATTATTAATCTAAGTCGCCATTATTATCAGCTTATTCTTAAATTAAAAATATATCTTAAATGTATTACAGAGTTTTAATTAGTTATTCATAATTATCTATAACTAAACCGGCTTGAATATTTTAAATTAGTTACTATAAATTGAAAAGTTATTGCTATCTATCTTAAGGAATGTAGTTTATATAATCTAAATTATCATTATTTTTATCTTATTTAGTTCTTAATATTGTTTCTCTTTAACTAAAGTTTTATATTTATTTTATCTGACTTTTTAACTTTTTTAATAGCTCTAAACACTACTAATTACTCATTAATATTATAAACTAAATTATTTAAATAACTCTGATGTATTCTTTTCAATTTAGAGGATACTGATTAATTACAACTGTGGGGGCATTTCTTGGCAAAACTAAATTCATTTTGCCTCCACTTAAAGTTTTGAATTGAAAATTCTCATGATGATCCACTGCGAATAAACCTTATGTTGCTTCAAGCAGTTCTAAAATTTCTTAAACCATTAATTTTCTTCTTTTTGTAAATAAAATAGTTGGCTGAGACATAAACTACAAAATTAAATAAACGAAAATTTAAAACATAAAATATTTTATAAAAATAATTAATATACCAAATAGAGTGGGTCTATATGAGGTTAACAATCTTCTTTACAAATTTTCTTAATCATATCCTATTATTATTAATTTGAACAAAATATTTCATTCTTATTATTTTACGCTTAGATTTTATTTTTGAATAGAGAATAAGTTTTGATTCGGCTTACTCTTAATAATATCTATTAATACCAATAGCTTATAATAGCTGCTTTTTTTATTACATAATTTTATAAATATAAATAAGAAGGATTATAATGACTCTAAATCTTATTTACTGTTTTAATACTCTTCTATTAAAAAATCAAGAATTTAATTTGAAATGTTTTAAGACGAAAACTAACTAATATGAATCAATAATATATTTATAAAGTCAATAATTTCGCCTTTAAAAACTTAATCTAAAGTTACATTGTCGTGTTTCAAAATTATACTTAATAGTATCTGAATAATCCTTTCATAAAAGAGAGTAAAATCTATATTTTAATTTAACCAAAAAGATTTTAATGTCATTAAAAAAAGTTATATTTTTTTCTAATAATTGTTCTATATTTTATTATGAACATTTTAAAAATCGATTAAAATAGTTTCAAAGATTTTCTAAACATTGTTGTCGGTTTAGTAAATTCTTAGCACTTATTATTTTACAATTAAAAAATTTATTTGTCAATTATATATTTTAGTTCAAGTCTATTTGTTAATATAGTTAGTTTATTTATTATTAATACTCTTATAAAACTTCTATTTATTCTTTTGTTTAAATAATATTAGATTGTTTTTTAATTATCAACTAATTTTAATCTAGAATCAAAGAATCATCAGTATCTATATTATCTATTTTATCTACTTAATAACTAACCTTTCTTTATTTAGATTATTCAAAAAACCAATCAAATTAAATAAATATATTCTATTTTTTTTAACAAGCTATTTATAATATATTTTCTTATAAATGATCAATGTTAATATTCTGCTATTCATTTATAGAGTTTAGATTTTATTAGTCAATCTTACAATAGCATTAGTATATTAGGAAACTCATATTTAAATTATTCAGCACAATATTTAATATATCTTGATTAAATTTCGGCTGTTTCAAACAATATGTTATCTTTCTTGAGGACTGCATTATTGATCTTAACTCATTTTCAAGACTAAATAAAATTAACTATATAGCTTGACTACTAACCTCTTTGCATTAAATATCCTGCTATATATTATAAACCAATCTTGGATCATTAAAAATAATCATTATAAATTTTTAATTTTATTAATTTTCAAAAAGAGTTATATCAATAGTGCCTACAGAATATGATTACTGTTGATTTAGACTCCATTTTATTGCGCTTTAAAATTGTATCAAAAGATTTGGATTTTATGTAATTAGCTAGTGCACTTTGAGTTTTTCTTTACAAACATAATAGAAGTAATTCTCGTTGATTATGGAAAAGAATTGAATCCTCTGTGTTTAAATTGATTTATTCAGTTTTTTACATTGTTCATCATAGTAATATAGCATATTTATTGAGCTCAGTTTAATGGTACGATTTTGATCTAAGGTAGATTCCTTAATAATCTTCTTAACAGTTTATAATAACATTTAATCAGAGTCTACTTTTTGATTTATAACAAAGCTTTTATAAGATATATTAATGCAGAACTCATTTAAATTGTCTATGGTATAGCAACTAGATATTGAATCATTAAAATATTATTAAATCTCTATTTTATTATATCTTTTTAGTGAATATTATTTTCTTATATTTTCTTATTTGTTATCTCATTTTTATTATATAAGCAATTGGACTTTAAAAACATAGGGGTTATATGACTCTTTATTATGTTTATTAGCTTATAAAAAAGAAAGCCCCAACTAGTCTTGATTGCAATCTAAATACTCAAATAAATATTTCTATGCTTCAGATGTGAAACTTATTTTAGCTTAACATATTACTTATAGATCTTTAGAATTTAATTTGTAGCCTATATAACAAAGTAGATTTATTAGCAATATAAGACTCTAGTCTATATCATCATTTTTATAGAACTCTGTGAAACTATTCAATCATTTTACAAATAATCCTTTTTTATCTTCTTAAATATACTAATAATATTTATTATGAATTTATTAAGCTGTCTAACTAATAATGTCAATTTTTTATTAGAAATTGTTTTTATTAAACGACTTACTTTCCTCTATTATTTACTTATTAAATGAAACTATTAGATCATCAATAACTTGTTGCTATATTTAATTCCTTTGTATATCATCTTTCAACTAACTTATTTCTTTTACGATGTCCATTTTAATTATTTTATACTAGTAGTCTATTAAGCTTGTACTGTTTTTTAGTAGTTACTCGTTTTAAAACTTAATCAGGCTTATTAACTGTTATATTAAAAGCTGCTCTATGCTCAGTATGATTTAGAAAATAAAGGCGT
>ERZ724506.600-NODE-600-length-12593-cov-10.557266_pt1 | contig 12593 bp, 11 predicted proteins | sample MGYA00376039_ERZ724506 | MGnify/ENA primary metagenome ERZ724506 (study PRJEB28724, sample SAMN07190887) | wastewater metagenome | isolation source: effluent of sewage treatment plant in Hong Hong | place: USA: Christiansburg, Virginia | collected 2016-03-01 ... | reverse complement strand
CAACGAAGGAACATAATATATTAAAAATTTATTAATTAGTTTTAATTTTATACCGTTTTATTAATATAATTAAAAGAGTTATGGAGATTAGTTTGGACCATAGTTCTTTACTGAAATTGGATCATGAAATGTAAAGATAAATGGAATTATTTACTTGATAATAGATGCTTTGAAAGTTAAAGCAAAAAGAAAAGAAATTTTAAAATGAAAAAGTAGACCAAAATTTATTTTTAAATTCTCTAATAGTTTAATATATGACATTTTATGAATTTCATTATTCAAAAGCAATGTTTTTATCAGAAGTGTAAATGCCAATTAATATTGAATAAAAAAACTTTGAAACTCTTAACAAGTCTTATTTGGAATAGGTAATTTAAAATAATTATAAAGACAAGGATATAGATCAAAAATAATCTTTTATTGAAAACCTACTGTTATGTAATATTAATTAGAAAATCTTACTCCATAAAGATATATAAACAGACTAAGTTTAACTAAAATAAAATATTGATTATTATAGCAGCTTTTAAGAGAATTGTTAAAATATTGTTGTTTTAAAAAGCTAACAAAAAGAAGAATTTATTAAAGAAAAAATAAAGTTAATATAACTGTAGTTAATAAAAGAATATGATGATGCTATTATATAATTCAAGGATATAGAAATTTGAAAACTAAAAATATAAATTGAACAACAATTAAAGGTAGAATACGAACACCAGCATGAATAATAAAAAAGAATTTATGAATAATAAAAAGATTTATTATAAGAATGAGAATCAAAAGCTCTTTAGGGGTTACAACAAATGAAATAAAATATCCTAAATAATGAATAATGTTTTTTGAGAAATTTTTAAAGGGAAAAAGAGATTTTTTAATTAAACGTTGATTAAAAACATAAAGAATTACAATTAAAATAATAATATTTAGATTAATAAGAAGCCATGTTATAATAATTACAGTTAGATATTTTTAGATAATAGCAATCAATAAAAACAAAAGAGGAAACTCTTGACTAGAGTATTGATATTTAAGTACAGAAAATTAAATCAACCTTACTAAAAGATATTTCTTTTAGCTAATAAGAAATAAATAATAAAATGAAACTAATTGATTCGGAACTGGAAAGAATTAAAAATATAAGACAAATTGAAGAGGCTACAATTAAGGAGAAGGAAAATTTACAAAATATTCTAAAATTAAAGGATACAAAAATACAAGAAATGTAATCTTTAATATAATAACAATATAAAGAACTAGAGATAAACAACGACGCCTTACTAAGTGCCAGAGATTAATTAAATTAACTTCTAAGTTAAAAAGAATATTTCAACATTTAAATAGAAGAGTTAAATAAATTGAAATAAATTAATATAGAACTAAAAGAGAAAATACAATAATTAGGTTTAATAATTCTGAAATTAGAATAATAAATTTAAGATAAAGCTAGAATTTATAGTGTTTCGATTATTAAAATAAAAAATGAGATAGAGTGTTTAAAAAAGATTTAAATTAAATTATAATACATAAAACATTTATATTAGGTTTCTCAGTATTCATTTTTTATAAACAGAATCTGATTTTATCTAAAGACAATATTTATTTTGTTTTCTTGAACTAAATATCATGCTATCTTTATTGATACCATTAAATTCCTTCTATATGATATTAATTGCTTTTTTTTATATATTACTTTTCATCCTTTTATCAATACCACAGATTTTTGAGTTGAATTTATTTAGCTTTTTTATATTGGCGACACCCACTTCGAAATTCATTTTTAATTTAATTTTTTTTTTCTCTATTTTAAAACTGCTTTTTATACTGTTAGGAATTGTTAAAAATCCTCCGCCCATATTGTGATCGCATTTTAATTATTTAATCTGTTTACTCTGAATAACTAAAACTTTCTCCACCAGCTCTTTCAAATTGATTTATATTTCCTGGGAACATTCCTTGTTATAAACTAAAAAGTTCAGGAAAATAAAAATCAAATAGATTTTCATTGCAGTTATAATTAAATAATAAAAAAGAAAAAAATGTAAGTATCCCTTCTGCCCTCGGAATTCTCCTAGGGAAATAAGATGCTTTTACTATTACGTTGTGAACGAAAGTAGTTTAATAACTCCTTTAAAGGTAAACGTTAAAAGATTTTTATAAATCTAATAGGCTCTAGAATATAAATATTTTTTTATGGTTTTCTAATGATTATATAAACAGTCCATAATAATTGATACTTATTTAATTTCTTTTAATTTTTGAATTTATAATGTCAAAAATAAAAGACAGTTCTGAAAATGAAGTGTCATAGTTAGATTAAACCGATAGTGAGTCCTATGAATCAGACGACAGTTCCTAGAATAGTTATCAAGAGGATGGATTTGTTGTGAAAGATGAAGAGGAATCTGATATAAGCAGTGTTGATAGCTGATAAAGAAGTTGAAATAAAAAGAAAGAAGCTTACATCGTGAAGGACAGAGATGAGGATTAATATTTACTAAATCAGATTTAGGAAAAAGAAAAATAATAAATCAAAAGAAGAATAAAAAAAATTGATTGGATCGAAGAGACTTAGTGAGAGGAACAGGAGCAAAAATTGAAACAAGACGTGGATTTTGACTTGGAAGATATTTTCGGTAAATAAGAGCTGTAGTCATTATACGAAACTAAAGAGGATAGAATGATTATTTAGACAGATGTTCCTGAGTGATTGTATTAAAATACAAAAGAAACTATTACGTCGGAGCTCATAATGGAGTAAGTCAAGTGGATTTGCAAGCTGATACAGGATTAACAAAGTGTAGATAAAATAAAAAATTTCCCAAACAAAATAATGAAAGTTTTAGAGTTGATTTAAATTAAAAACATTGATCCTATTTTTATTTGGTACTACAACTGACACTTGTTTACCGATGTTAATGCTAGAAACTAAACAGAACTAACTTTACAAGATATATGGCTAATTGATAGCACAATTAAACAATGGCCATTATATTGACAAAAAAAAGAAAAAGTACAAAAATTACTTAACAATCTTTAGGTAGGAATTCTAAATGAAATAGAACTAAAAGAATACTAATAGTATGTTTCGTTTAGAGACTTGGAATAATTAGAAGAGTATTTGTTTTATTAGTTATGAAAATACAAATCTTAAGAAGAGATCGAAGATATACTTGGAATATGATAGACTTTTAAAAGACCAGTAAAAATTTATTTCTAATGAGAAATGCAATAGCTTAATTTATAAGATATACTTGACAGTTGTTCTCTGAATGCAACCTTGTTTTATATTAACTTGAGCAACAGTAACCAAGATTAAATTTATAAATATTAGGGCAACCCTTATGGATATAACTAGTTCCTTAATAGCTTAATTAATCCAAATAATCCTTATCTAAAATCTCCCTAAGTTATTTAAAAGACAATAGTAAAATATTTTATATCAGAATACCTTAATAACCCTCTAGTTTCAAAATAACTATTTATTATGTTTAGAGATTCTTGTTTCTTATCAACAAGAGCAATAAACCAAGGAGAGCTTATGAATGTAACTGATTAATTTTATCCAACAAAAAGAATCAGAAATCTTAGATTAGCTGATATTAATCCATAACTATGGGTACTAATATAAATATCCCTGTAAAAATAACTCATCAAAACAATTATTGATCTAGGTTCCGATCATGATAAAATACTTCAAAGAATTAAGAGATCTTTATGCACAGACTTAGTTGAACGAGATTCTGAATCCTATATTATTCTTAATTAAATAGCTGAACAACTTTTGAGTGAATTTCTCTAAGGATAATTTTAGTAGCTAATGGTATAGGAACTTGATAAAAGATCTGTTAATTATATAAGCTAGTAAATAAGAGAAGAGTTATTGAAAACCATAAACCTACATCCGTTTAAGTATCCTTCTAAAATTAATGTACTATCTTTTTGTAGTGATTCTTAAGATAGGGTTTATGCCTCTTTAGTAAATACTTAAGGATTTCAAGAGGAATTTATCGAGTTGCCTAACTTTATAAAATGCTCTCTATAGAAAGATCCCCAATTGAAGAACTTGTTTGAAAATGATAAACTGAAGCTGTAATAATTTATCCAAGAAAAATAACCTAATGCAGTAGTTATTATGCCCTAGTCTTTGAGAAACTATTATATGTGACAAGATATATAAAATATAATTAACTCAGTTACTTAAGAATCTACTTAGAATATTCAATAAATACCTATTATGCTTTGGGGGAATTATAAACTATTTTAAGCTAAGGGATTAGGAACATTTGATAAGGGATCCTTATTGGAACAAAAGGATTAAATAAAGAAATAACTGCTAAGTGTGGCTTGATATTATCAAAATCCTCTAAGCGAGATTCTTTCTTTATGGCATGATTGATCTGGTGAAAACAAACTCTTAGAATATAACTTTCATTAATATCAAAGCTTTATTCCCAGAGATGAGTTGCATTAAGTTATGGAGCAAACACTAATTGAGTACATAAATTATGTTGGTGTAGATATTAATAAGTGTTTTCAATATGAGCACTTAAGTTATCCATTGAGATTTGTTTCAGGATTTGGTCCAAGAAAAGCCAGATTTGTTTTAAGTCTTCTTAAAATGGAAATAAATGACAGAATAAAAACCTGATAAGAGATGAAGAAATTTCTAAGCCCTAATCTTTTTAACAACTCCATAGTTTTCCTGAGAGTTGATGAGGACTTTAGAGTCAAGGATATCAAATAAGATAACACAGATATTGTGGCAAGTGACTACATGAGGGTGCATCCTTAAGAGATTGAGCTCCTAGAAACTATTATCCAATAGGCATACAGTTGTGATAAATCTCTTATAAATCATTTCTTAATTTAATCTTTTAAGAATTACGAAGAATTAGCTTAACTAGATCTTGACGACTTTTCAAAACATCTATCATAAAATGGACAAAATATGTACATGATAGTTAATTGACTTTAAGAGGAGATAAAAGAGCCTTTCCATAATAAAAAAGAAAATATTGATAGAAATTGTTCTAATATTGAGGAGCTCTTTTACCAATTGACAGGAGAGGACAGGTATTCGTTTTGAATCGAGTCTCTAATAAATGTTAAGATTTAAAGACTAGAAGATGAGGAAATAAGAATAATTACAAGCTCTGGAATTTTGGGTATAGTTTCTTGCCAGGAGATCTTTGATGACTGAAAATGTGATTTACTAAGAGTTCAATAATCATTTTAAATAGGGTAGACTGTTAAAGCAAAAATTATTTCTATCAAAGCTGAGAAAAACACAATTTATTGCAGGTTAAGACCAAGTGATTTAGAAGTAGGTGCTGAATTTCTAAACAAAAACGATGTGCTTGAGAAATATGGCTTAAGAAAAGATCGAAATTTTAAAGTGGAGGGCTAGAAAGACTATGTATAAAAGCAAGTGCTTGAAAAAACATAATAAACAGTTTTTAAACTAAAGAATATTTCTCATCCAGATTATAAAAATATTGGTTGCTAAGGAGCTATTAGTTATCTTGCACCTTAAGAGGCTGGATCATTTGTGTTTAGGCCAAGTTCATCTTAACAAAGCATAATCAATCTCACATGGAAAATAATCAATGACTGCTATTTCCATCTTGCAATCAAAGAAGATAGTAGATTAGATAATCCAGAGACAAATAAAACATATTTATTGGGTAGCCAAAGATTCAACAATTTAGACGAAATAAAAGAAAACTTTATATAAAAATGCAATCTTTTTATCAAAGCTATTAGTAAGCATTCAAAATTCTAAGCTGAGAAAATTGATGTAGTTAAAGAACAATTAGTTAATGAGAAACTAAGCAAGCCAGACAAAATTCCCTACATATTTAGCTTCACCGATGAGAAACCAGAATATTTAATACTATCTTATATTCCAGAAAAAACAAATATTAGACACGAGCCTATAAAAATAAAGCCTGAGGGTTTAATATTCCATGCATAAAATTTCCAAAATTTAGATAATTTAATCAAGTACTACAAAAACTCTTTTAAGCTTAAGGATTACCAGAAATTCTATGACAATAATCATTTCAATAGTCTAGGAACAAATAATGAATTGGAGGCAAAGAAAGAAGCCAAATAAGAAGAACAACGAAGAGACAAAAACAACGAAATTATAGCCTGATGACCATATGAATATAATTGAGATAACAGAGATAGTTGAAGAGAATGACCTTACGAGAGAACACATGCCAAGCATGAGTATGGGTATGATAATTACCAAAGATCAACTCATAGAAGCTGTTAGGATCATTATTGAGATAATGAATATACTACTAAATAAGAGAACTCAGTCTCTAAGCCATATTATTAAGATAATAAAACCTATGAAAAAAAATAACAAGATAATGATATGAAGTTCGAAGATTATTAAATATTATAATAGATTTAATTTTATTAATTAATTGTTATATTGTTTGCTTTAGGGCTTAGTCAGGTGCATATACTATTTCCACTATCTGACAAATAATATAACTATATAAATCCTAAAGTATGTATCTTTAAGTCTATACACCTTACATTGTCTGTTTTTTTTCCTTGACTACATATCTGTTATAAAACTATTTGCAATAGAATAAAGTTTTACGATTGATAGTTAAAAATCTTATTACTGCTCTGTTTGTCAATTTAGTCATTCAAAAATTTCAGTTGCTTTGAATTGAACAATTTCAACTTAATTTTGCTATCATCATCTAGTGTTTGGCAAACAATAACTCATAAATGATCTTAATTTATCGTTATAATAGTATTGTCTTTGTTATGAGATATTAAAACTATATATCTTTTCAAATAGGAGGGATCCAGTACTTAAATATGAACATCAACATTATTCCACTCAAGAGCATTGTCTCTCTAGCTAGATGTACTATTATTATCTTCTTGCATCAAATTCTTCTCTGCTACCTAATTTATTTTGATAAAAGATTGCTCTGATATTTAGTTCTGATTTTTTTCAAACTAAAGCAAGTCTATTTGCTTCATAGTGCAAATCATCTCCACCTAAACAAAATGTAGTGTATGAAGGTCTTAGTTGTATATTAGTATGACGGGATTACTTATCACTAGCATGGAAATGGCTTTAAGAATGGAGTTATTACAAAGCTTAAAGCACAAAAAACTATCTTATGAATCACTTTCAAAACCTAAAGCCATCATTATTGAGAAACTTAAATTAATATCCATTGACGAGTCTTTGAAGGATATATCAAGACTTATCTGCTTTTCTCTTATTTCCATTTCGATCTTTAAAATCTCTAATTTTCTCTCCTGATTAATTATTGCCTTACAACACTCGTTTATGACTGGACTAATTCTTAGCAAAAAACGAGCTTGAATTCCTATAGATAAATCCATTTATTATAAATTTATATTAGCAATGAATAGTAAATAGAAACTGCCTTAACTTTATGCTAAGTCCAAAACCAATATATCATTGACAACCAAAAACTTTAATATAAAATAAAAAAGCATATAAAGAATTACAAGCTTATCAAAGCATAGTCACTCAATTGCAGAAGAATGAAATAACAAAAAAGAAAAAGTCAAATAAAATGAAAATATTACCACTTTAAATTAAATTCAATAGATCAATGTTAACTAAAGTTTTTATGAAAAACTTGATAACAAAACAATGTAATATATAGAGAATGAACTCTAGTAAAGAATTAAGTAAATAGAACAAATGAAAGATGCTCTAAATGATAATGGTCAAGAAAAACAATAACTATATTAATCATTTTAAGAACAATAATAGGTAAATTTAAAAGACTTTGTAGGATACATAATAGTAATTGTATAGAGAAACAAACATTTGACAAGTTTTTGAAAATAGGTTCCATGAGTCACAATAAATATTAAAAATTAAAGATTACGAAGTTGAATAATTAAAACAATAATTAACCAAATATTAAAAACAATAATAAATTGATAAAGATGGTTATGTATAATTATAATAAATACACTAACAATTATTAAAGTGTAGGGAATAAGAAAGTTAAAAATTTAATCAAATAACTCAATAATAATAGAGTGAAATTGTTTAGTTATAATCAACTCGATAAATTTAAAACGAAGAATCTGAAAATGTTAAAAATAAAATTTAGTTAAGTTTTGAATAATAAACAGTTGATTTGCAAATAAAAATAAATACATTACAAGAAAAATGTAGTCTATTTGAAAAAACAAATCAAAAAAATGAAGAACAATTATTTATAACTAAAGAGTAGAGACACTGCATGTTTTTAAAAATTAAAGAGATGGAGAAAAATCTATCAACATCATATGAACACAACGAGTAACTTATTTTAGATAAAAAAACGATATAATAGGAAAATAATTAGATAAGAAAACAGTTGAAGGATTAATATAGAATTAACAAACAATTAAGATAGCCCAAAGATTAGCAGAATAATCCCAATAAATTGGATTTATCTTAGGGGCCAAATTTATTTCTATAATTTAATAATATTAATATAATGGAAAAATAAGATTTTTAGTACAAAGTAAGATCCTTACTAACCAAAGTGGAGATTCAAATAGTTTAGCTAGAAAAACTTTATCTAGAAGATACGATTCCCTTTGGAAATATTTTCAAAGGGTGGGAGTTTTATGCCAGTCTTAAAAGAAACTAAGAAACATTGCTTTAAAAAAAGAATTTCAAAATTAGTAATAAAAATAGGCTATTTTCACTTTCAGCGGTTTCTTCCTCAATTTCCAAATAAACAATGTGAGAGGATAGACAAATAGAAGCAATCACACAACCTCTAAAGAATGAAAATAAAGAATTAAAAAAGTGAGCTGAGAACAGCGATGATTCTTTTAATGCAGAAAGAATTGGTCATAAAATAAAAAAAAAATATATTAAATAATATTATAAATATTATTAGTGTCTTCTTTTCTAATAGCTATTAGATTTCTGCTTTTATCTTCTTCCTCCTTTTTTTTCTATCTTAGCATGTTTCTTTATTGCTCTTGTGTCTTTCTTAAGTCATTTATCAACCACTTTAAACTTTCTTCCTGATTTCTTATTTGGGGCAACTGTATTGCTTTTTCTTGATACCACTATCTCTTTTTTCTTATCTTTTCCTGCTTTAGCTGCCTTTCGATATAAGTCATTAATCTATCTAGCTCTAGATATGGAGTCATTTCCTTCTTTCTCCATTAGACCTACAACTTAAGTCTGAGCTTTTTCTAAGCTCTTAAATATTCTTTTTTTCTTTCTCATCTTAGCCTCCATAACCTTTTTAGGCAATCTATTTCAAATTATTCACAGAGCCTCTTTTTCTCTTTAAACATCTTCTTTACTTACTGGCAAGAACTTTCCAATATGCTTCTTCTCATCTTCAACAAACCACTCTGGAAGATCCTCTGGGTTGTCAGCATAATTATATCTATTGTAAGCCTAGTCAATAATATCTCTTCTATCTTTTTTACGTAACATCTTTTTACCTATGGCAATTATCTCAGTAATTTCTTCTTCATCAAAGTCTCCAATTTTTTTATTGCTTTGTTTTTTAAAGTTTTTCTCTAAAACTCTGTGGGCTCTTTCCTCCTTGTTAAGTTCCTTTTCATCTATCTCAGATTCTGACTAAATTTGAGGCACTTCTTTTGTTTCTTCTTTATTTTTAAGAATTCCAAAAGCTCCTTATGAGAACCACTTAGACTACTCTTTTAACTTTTCCATGTTAAATTCTGCATTTTTGAATTTATCATTAAGAGTCTTCTTTTTATCATCAAATAATTACTCTTATTTTGCTTCTTTAATCTTTTCTACTTTAGCTTATTTAGTTTTTTCTTATTAATGGTCTTAATGAACTCCAATTTTCTTTTAGTCATAAAGATATTCTATATTATCATTAAGTTCTTGAAGGTGTTTCTTTTTATCAAGCATACTATTTTTCTTCTTTATTGATTTATTTTCTTGCAACTCAATTTAGTCTTCTGAGTCCTGATCCTAAAACTAATCCTCAAGCTCTACATCATTGTACTCTTCGTCAAAATTATATATAGGGAAATCTTCCATATCGTCAATTGGTATTTCCTATGTTTCCTTAAGTAGTTTATTCTTAACATACTTCATTAGCATTTTTTCTTTTTATTTTTCCTCTTTTCTATTTTAGTTTTCTGTATTTGAATTGTCTTATAATTCCATTTAAGAATCGATACTCTAATCTAGCATAGAGTCATCACTTTCAATTTCATTACTTTTTTGTTCATCTTTTTCTTATTTTGTCTTTTGGCTTTGTATTTCAACTTTTTATTTCTCCAAATATCTTGCTCTTATTTTTATTAACTTTCCGATTTCAGATTTTCCCAAAACTCTTAGATCTTTGTAGAGATCCTCAAATCCCACTGGCAAATTGATAAACAGTTTAATTTGTTCAACGAGATCTTTATCAGAAGAGTCTATGGAGTTATGTTGCTGTATAAATAAATAAGGATTGCTAGACTTTATAAAATCCATCAAAGTTGCTTTTCTAAACATTGTTGATGGAGCTTTATCATCAATGAGTTCTTTTTTCTTTTTCTGAAACAATTTTGAGATACTCTATATATTCTGTTATTCTTTCTGGTCCTAAATGTCTTTTTCATTTTCATTGAAAACAAAGTTTGGATCGAAAAATCTTTTGTCAATTTTCTCTGGATCCAAATAATGTTAACAAACTAAGAAGATCTCAGCACTTACATCTCTAGAAGCCTATGGCTTGTTGGCCTCTACCTTGCCAAAGAACTTTCCTAAGACCCAAATAAGATTCTAATAATCTTGAGATCTAAAGACCTTGGTTACGTAAGTGCCTCCTTTCTTAAGAAGCTACGTTACTAATTTCATTGACAAAAGAACCAGTTCATTTTGTGAATAAGAGTCTTTATTCCAACTAGCACCAACATTAGGAGCTCCATCATTCAAAACTACATTAGCTTTAAGATGTTTGGTGTGTTCTCAGATTTCATCCAAACATTTCTTACTTGTAATATCTTCCTGAATAGATATGCAACCAGGAATAGGCTTGATAGGGTCAAGATCAACTCCGATAATCAAACAAGAGGAAGCAGCATTTTTTGAAGCAACTTGCATCCAACCACCAGGAGCAGCACAGAGATCAACAATAACCATAGCCTCCTCCAAGAAATGGTATTTTTTATTTAGCTATATTAATTTGTAAGCTGCTCTTGATCTATAGCCTTGATCCTTTGCTAAGTGATAATATTTATCCAATCTTTATTTACTTTTTGTTTTCTTAACCATTTATAAATAAATAATTGCTAATTAAAGACTTTTTATCGGATGGATTTTTTATAATGATTATAGAAACAGAAGAGAGAGTTGAGTACTAAGATGAAAATCTCTATTAGTAAATGAGAGAGCTTGAAGAAGAACTTGAGTTTCTAGGCTTATAAGAAGATTTTATTATTAAGGAGAAATTGAGCCTAAAAAGAGAAATTTTAAGGTCCAAGGAAGAACTAAAGAAAATAAAATCGACTCCTTTATTGATAGGCTAGTTTGTAGAAATTGTGGATGATGAGCATGGTCTTGTTAGTGCCAATAGCGACTCTCTTCATTTGGTGAAAATTATGTCAACTGTGAATTGAGAGCTACTCAAGCCAAATTAATCAGTTGCACTTCATAAACACTCATTTGCAGTGGTAGATGTTTTGCCAACAGAAGCTGATGTTAATATTCAAATGCTTAAAGTTTAAAACAAGAGTGAAGTTAAGTTCTCAGACATTGGTGGACTTGATGTATAAAAGCAAGAAATAAGAGAGGCAATTGAGCTGCCTTTGAAACATCCAGAATTATTTGAGAAATTAGGAATTGATCCTCCAAGAGGAGTCTTAATGTATGGCCCTCCAGGAACAGGAAAGACCATGATGGCTAAAGCTATAGCCGGAGAAACTGATGCTACTTTCATAAGAGTAGTTGGGTCAGAATTTGTTCAGAAGTATTTAGGAGAAGGGGCAAAGATGGTTAGAGATGTTTTCAAAATGGCTAGAGAAAATGCACCCAGTATTATATTCATAGATGAGGTTGATTCAATAGCAACCAAAAGATTCGACTCTCAAACAGGAGCTGATTGAGAAGTCCAGAGAATACTTATTGAACTTTTGACTTAGATGGATGGCTTTGACTGAAATACAAATGTTAAGATTATCATGGCCACCAACAGAGAAGACACCATAGATCCTGCTTTGTTAAGACCTGGGAGACTTGATCGAAAAATAGAATTTCCTTTGCCCGATAAAAGACAAAAGAGACTTATATTCTAGACAGTAACTCAGAAAATGAATCTTGGAAATGATGTCAGTTTGGAGTAGTTGGTTCAAAGGACAGAGAAATTATCTTCTGCAGATATTTAGGCTATATGTTAGGAGGCTGGAATGATTGCTGTAAGAAAGAATAGATATGTTGTCATATAAAAAGATTTTGAAAAAGCTTTTACTCAAGTTCTAAGTAGGGCCAAAAAAGAATTATCTTTTTACTCTCTTTAAAAATTTATATTTTATATTTTATAATTTTGATTTAATAATTAATGGGGTTTGGGGTTTGGGGTTTGGGGTTTGGG
>ERZ724506.598-NODE-598-length-12609-cov-3.734985_pt1 | contig 12609 bp, 3 predicted proteins | sample MGYA00376039_ERZ724506 | MGnify/ENA primary metagenome ERZ724506 (study PRJEB28724, sample SAMN07190887) | wastewater metagenome | isolation source: effluent of sewage treatment plant in Hong Hong | place: USA: Christiansburg, Virginia | collected 2016-03-01 ... | reverse complement strand
TTAATACCTAAAATGATTTCAGGAGATCGATAGAATCTGCTTTGAACATAGTTATAGATTTGCTCTCCATCAAAGCAACTGCTACCAAAATCAATTAGTTTTAACCCAGTTTTATTTTATCTTTTTATCATAATATTTTCTGGTTTAATATCACAGTGAACAATCTTAAATTTCTCAAGGAAGTTTAGCCCGTGCAGCATTTGAATACAAAATCGTCGTGTTAAGTCCAAGGAAATGCCGATGAACCCCATTTGAAAACAGAATTGATATAAATTAAGATGAAGGAGTTAGAAAACTAAGCAGGGATGTCCTCGAAAAAGAAAGGCACTTTTCAACTGAACAATATTTTAATTTTGCTTCTCATCATTTTCTATAACTTACTCAAGGATTCTGATTTAGACTTTGGCCTGCTTTTGATACTTCACATTATTTTTGATAATTTTAAGAGCAACCATTTATTTTCGTTTATGATCAAAAGCTTTATAAACAAATCCAAAAGCTCCATGACCCAGCTAGGACTTTATTTCATATCTAAATTTGATAGAATCTCCGTTTTTGATGATAACATTCCCATCAATGTCCGTAAAATCTTCGTCGCAATGAATGCGTCTCTACCCTAAAAAAAGGGGCTAATAGATTTTTGTTTATTCTAGCTCGTATTTTGTTAATAAATTTATTTTCTCTGTCGATGAAGTCTCGTTTCTCTTAATTCTATCTTCCATACTCACTAATTCTTTTTGACCTGGAGATAAGCCAATAGACCTTTTCTGGTGTTATGTTCTGATTCTAATACTTTTTTTTATATTGAAACATTTGTCAATCGAGTTGACATATTTTTCCGGAAGCAACTTTTATTCATCTTGTTCTATGTTGCTTAGAGTTTTGATAATCTTAGAGTAAGCAGGCTGATTGCATGGAGTCTTCACAGTTGTGCTGATTGAATTTTTATTAGTATAACCCTGCTTTTATAATCGGGAGATTATTTAAACAGGCCTTAATCCATACTTGATTTTCTTAAGCTTCTCTTCTGAGTTTCTTTGACTTTATTTTTTGGAAACTCTTCTTGAATTTTATAACGACCATTTCTCCCTCAGTTTCTTAGCCTGCCTTATCATCTTAATGTCTAATTATTATGTTATTTACTTATTCAAGTTGATTTAAGGTCATTAAATAAATTTATTCACACAGAACAACCACCCGTTAAAATTATAGATTAAGAACGAAGAATCAATGATTTCTGAATTTATAAGACTGTTTGATGAGAAAATTCAGGTCACAAATAAGGAATTTATAGATAGTTCAAAAATTATTGGTATTTCCTTGCAAAAATTAGTCCTGATTAGAATTTTCCTGTAAAAAGTATAGTAACTGCGATGTAATTTTAAATCTATTGAGCGGATATTATTAAAGATGTATAAATATAATGATAGAATTAAAAAGTGAAAAAGAAAATAATTAAAGTAGTGAAGATTCAACTGACAAAAAATATCTTCTCAGGCTTTTATCCTGCTAAATATTATTATTATTCATTATTAAATTTAATAACCTTAGGTGTTAAGAAAGTGCCTTGATCTCCTACGTTTTTAAACTCTGGCCGGTTTAAATTTTCTCGGATCTTTTATTCTTTATTTTCCGATACTTTTTTACGCCTCAGGCTCAGGTACTTGTTTTTCTGTATTTCGATAGTTGAGCTTTTCTTGAGGGGAGAGATTATATGCTAGATTTTTGGCAGGTTTTTTACTAGGTTGAGTCTATTGCACGATGGTGCCTAATCTGATTATATCTCGCTATTACTTTTTATTATTTTTTGGATCCCTTGAGAATTCCCGTAGTTTATTTTGTTTACGTAAGGGCTACCTGTGTAAGAGTTTAGGGGATTATTTAATAGCGAAGATATTCTTGTTTACCGAATGACTTATTTTTGAAAAAATTACATTGAAGAATTTTTAACTGCGGGCTACTCTATCTGTCTCTCAGATTGAGACCTATATTTTTGATGGTGGCCCTTTATCACTGACGAAGAACATATTTAAAATGTTGATCTCTTTTACATATTCTTTTTACTGGTGGTATTAGCGAAATTCCCTACTTTTTAACGTTACTTTTCACCTTTTTCGCGCTATTTTTATATTCTTTAATGTTTCTACCTTTCATTTTAGATCTGAGATCTGATCACATTGTTTTATGAAAAATATGTCTTATCAGCATATTTTAAGAACTATGAGTACTTTTACATCTGAGCTTAATCTGCCACAGGGTATACTTTTCTATATTTTCCTAAGTGAGCATTTTAATATGCGTCTCTTTGAGCTTGCGCTTATTTAATTCTTTGTCTTTGCTCTTAGTTTTCTATCAATCTTTTTGCATTGATCACTCTTTACCTTTGGTAAGAGTTTGTCTTTTTTAAAAGATCTCTTTTGGTTTCTTAATTGACATTCATGAGAGTAAGAGTGTCCTTAATTAAGTTAAATTTGATGAAATAGTCGAGCGGGGTGTCGGTCGCAAAACTTGGAGTATGGTTAACTTCTAGGACATATGGATCCAGGAGTTAATCTAGCATGACATCGATTCCAAGGATATGAAAACACATATTGCGATATTAATCATCAGGTTGAGCAAATTTATACTGATGGCTCACTAAGGGCTGTCCCATTATAATTGTTTTGATAAGTATGTCATCAATTTTTCTTTTTAAATTTTCAATATTGATGCCTCTTTTCTAAATACTCTTAAAAACTGAAGTTAATGTTCTTTTGTGTCCTGTGTGCATGTTGTGGATGCTTGTGTTGAACACATACTTAGGATTTTTTTTATTCACTGCGTAATTTGTAAGATGCATGCACATCTTTTTTATGTTCGATTTTGAGGGTTACTCATATTTTTATGTGGCAAATCTAGCTAACCCCTCTTCATACACGTAAAGTCTCATTGGATTAGTCCCACACAACAATACATATACTCGAAAGTCAAACTTTAATCCTTCTACTAAGCAAGGATTTGAAAGATACTTCTGGACGACGTAGTGTTTTCCATTTTCTACTTCGTCAGTTCGAAATGTCAGGAATATACCCCTACCTTGACAATCAGCCTATGGCTTAACGATCCAGCAATTAGGCTAATTATTCTATTCGCATCTTTATATTTATTGGCGAAGCTAGGGAAACTCTGAGGGGAGCAGCCAAGTTTTGGGGAAAAAATTGTAATCATTGGGAAACTTTTTAGCCATTTCAGTAAAGCTCAAGCCTAATAAATTTTTGCGGGCTAATACATAAATGCCAGGAAAATGACTGATTTTCTGAAAAAAGTGCATTTTAATAAGAGTATCTGGCTAGATCATATGATCTATCCACATTACATCCCAATCCCCTTTGCGACTACTATACTGTATCTTCCATTATAATTCCTCAGCAACATCTGTGATGACATCATAGTGAGTCACTGAATTATATGATAAGAATTACTGCTTAAATTTATAACAATTTGTTTCGTCTTTACTTTCACTTTGGCGACTGGCTCCATCACTGGGATGATGCGGTGCTTCCTTTTTTTTTATTTGCTATTGGAGTGCGAGGACGAAGATGATTAACTCTCCGACATATTAATAATATATTTAATTATATAATTGCAATCCAAATTTCATTTCGTTCTTTCAGATCTCTCCAAATTCTATAGTCATTATTTATTATTTTAATAACAACCATCATTTTCTTCCTAAATACTCTTTCCTTCTCTTGACATCTTACTCTCCTCTCCATCTGATCAATAGACTATCATTGGTTTTCAGTAATAAATCTTCTTCTTCTGTCCATTAGAGTCGATCTTTTCCTTCTAAAACTTTCTACAACACTTTTATATTTCCTGAAACTCGATCCAATTTTCTGATGATCGCTGGAAAACTCATATGATACTACTGAGCAAGAACACGTAAACACACAGCCAGCTCGCCTGAGCTTAAGTTCTTATTAGGTAGTTTTATTGTTTTTGGCCTTTAAATTTGGAAATTAGGAAGAAAAGGACTGACTGTCTCCAGGATTTATGTGCTTTGAATCATTCTATAGATTATTTAATATTACTAATTGTAAGATTTAAAAATTGGAGGTAACATAAAATTAATATAACCAAATCAACGAGGTCAATCACAAAAGATATTCCCAAATTACTTCAAATATGCCAATGAAAATACCTAACCCAAAAATCCCAAAATTTATAATGGCTGTCACTATTCTCAAGAGCTATTTTTGAGGGACCACAGCGATTATAACAAAAAAAATAAAGGCAAAGATGGCAAAATTATAATAATGTTCATATTTTTCTTATTTGTTTCCGTGCTCTAAACTGGGAACATGGAAGCTCCTATCCAGTGGAATTGGAGCTGAGTCTAAATTGTAGTAGGGTCTGTTAAATCGATTATTTTAATTATGATTCTGTTATTAATTGGAATTATTTCTTTTATAAACTTGAGTTTCCATAAGAGAGTGAGTCTTACCAATATAAGATTATTGGGTTGTGAATCTAACTCTCTTAATATCAGCATTGGGGAGAGAAGCAGGAAACTGTTCTTCAGATTTGATAGATTTCATACTGGAAACCATTTTATTCATGTTGACAGACATTGAACCCGATGACAGCATCCTCTCGGGGGCTGATGGTTATTATTCTTCATATTGTTATTCTATATTCGTTTTTTTTATTTTCTGGTTTATCATGAGATTGCCTCTTTTATTTTACGTCAGACAATTTATAATAAATATGCATTTAACAGCTAATTTGATTTTTATCTAAAATTCCCAAACTAAATTGAAAATATTGAAATAATGAAAATAGATATAAATAAAGAATCATTAATTTAATGATACTTATATTTTCATTACTTATCTAAGTTTATAGAACTGAAAGAACAGAGAGAAGTCAGGCCTAGCACATTCTCAATGTTGTTCATATTTCCATTGTTTGAAATATTCCCTGGGTTATTTCGGATAGTTCCCCTGTTTGTTATGTTCATATTCTAGCCTTCTTCCTGGTTTTTTTTACCACATATTATCACATTTACGTTGGGATTTTTTATCTTCTATTCACTTTTTGAGCCCTACTCGCGATTGCCCATCTTCTTATCTGTCCTCATCCTATCCTCATAGTGTCTACTATTTCCAAGCAGCTGAATTGGCTCTGGAATGATTGGATTTGAAGAAAAAGATTGATAATTAGAGCCCATGATGGTATGATTCACTTTCTTATTGTTTAGTTTACTGTTTTTTTACTATTTCTATGTTCCCAAGTTGATCCCTTGAACAATTGTGCCATTATAATGATCATAAATGTTTTGATAAGAATGCCCTGATATATATTCTAGCAAATCAATGTTTATGCCTGCATTTTGTGGAGGAGTACTATTATAACTTTGATGACTTCCCACATTTTCATCACTATGATTCGCAAAATGATTTGAAAAGTGTTAAACATTCGACTCCAATTAACTAATTTTATAGTCAACATAGTTTTATATTTTCTATTTGAATTTGTTGGCCATTTCGTCGATCATTTGAGTAGAATCTTTTACTGCATTGAGGATATTCTTATTCTCCACAGTTTTTCGCTCCTTTGCGATAAATTCCATATTTTGTTTAATTTCTCCGCACAATTGCTCTCCCTCCCTCCGATATTTGATTGTCCTCTCTAAAAAATATATAAGAGAATTGGTATAGTTAGCATTGCTTCCTAAGATCTTATTTTATGTGCTCGTCAAAGATGGCATTGTGTTTAAACTATTCGATTGCCTTTACATTTTATTTCCTTCATTAAATTGATTATTCACTTTCTGCACCATTCTGTTGCCGGCCGTTTGGTTAATTAAATCTACTTCTTGAGGTTCCTGATTTTTATTTATATCGGAGAATAGGAGAGTGCTATTATTTGCGATACCCAAAGATTGCGATTACAGCTTTAATAAAATCTTAAGATCTTGTTCTAAGTTATTTTGTGTGTATAATTATTATTCCTTAGTATTAATCTTCCTCTTAATTTTATGGAAATTAGCTTCGTTGCCCTGCCTGAATATATTGTTCACAAAAATATATGTCTGCATGCCTCGATTCACTTTTCTAAAGTTATACATGTTCATTTGCCGAATGAAAGATCGCCATTTGTCATGTCGAAAAGTCTTTTTTAAAATTTCTGAGGTAAATTTGTCCTTGTCATAGATGTGCACTTCACTTCCATCTTAGGAAAATGATATTGTTTAAGGATGTTCCTAAATTATCGTTTTTTTACTTTTATCATTGCATATAACTTACAGATGAAGTCAGGCGTTGTGCTCCCGAGGCACACTACATGGGTTTAGACTGGCATTTACATTTTAATCAAAATATTATTAGACTTAAAACTGTTTGCAATAGTCTTTCATCCCAAACCCGAAAAGATTTATCCAACAAATCACCCTTTAAATTCAAGACTAAATCATATTTACGAATTTGCAACAAAAGTTAATTTTTTTGTAAAAGTTTAAAAATGTTAAAATAATGTGGGAATCTTGACCGAATAAGCCCAGATTTATTAAACAAATTTAGATAAAGTATTGATAAGAAAAGCTGAGATTTGAGGATTGAGAAGAGGGAGAGAAAAAAAGGGTATATAATAAATAAATTAGATAATGCTTTGTTTATAAGAAATAAAGGATTTAAATATATTAAAAATAATTAATTCGATTATTATTAATCATAAAATATGGCTCAAGGAAAAAATAAAAAGAACTACGGTAAGAAGGGTCAAAAAAAGAAAGTTGTTGACCCAATGAGTAGAAAATAATGGTTCCAATTGAAAGCACCTGCTCCCTTCCAAGCTGAATCTTTCGGCTACACATGTGCTAACAGAACTCAAGGTCTAAGTAATTCATCTCTTATTTTTAGAGAAAGTCTAAGACAGTGTTAGAGGTCGAGTTGTAACCTCAATTCAATCAGATCTTGCTGCTAATCAAGATGCTTTTGCTTGGAGAAAAGTTAAACTTATTGTTGATCAAACATCAGGCAGAGATGCATTGGCAAGCTTCTATGGTGTTGATATGACTAGAGATCAACTCTGTGCTTTAATTAAAAAGAGAAAAACTCTTATTGAAGCAGTTCAAGATTGTAAATCTTCTGATGGATATGTTGTCCGAGTTTTTGTCATTGCCTTCACCAGGGAATCTCAAGGACAAAAGAAGAAAACTAACTACGCTTTGGCTTCTCAACAAAAATAAATCAGAAAAAGAATTAACGATATCGTTAACAAAGAAGTTTCTAAAGCCAATGCCACTCAACTCTTGAGTGTTTTCGCAAGTGAAGTTATTGAAAAGAAGATCACAAAAGAAGTTTCCCCAATCTATCCAGTTAAGAACGTCAGAGTTAGAAAAGTTAAAGTCCTCCAAAGACCAAAAATCGATCAAACTAAACTTCAAGAAATGCACGAAAATGACAAAAGAGTTTTGAGTAAAGCCGATAACAAAAAGTTCGTTAAAGGAGACAAAAAGAAGAAATAAGAACAACCAGCTGCTGGAGAATCCGTCAATTTGTTAAGTAGAGAATGAAGTTGATCTTATATATTTGAAATATAAACTTTATGATATTCTTTTGATAAAAAGCAAAACAAAATGAAAGGTCATTACATAAATGAGAGGCTCTTTGCTATTGTTATTTAGAATTATTAATTTTATTACATATTTACCAATATAAGTAAAAATTGATCACTTCATAATTTTAACATTACAATCAATATGGAAATATCAAAGAATACTACTCTTGAATAAATATACCCTCTGCCCAAGTGTGACTTGCTAAGTAATCGGCACAACATCAAATTGGCTCGGATCAGCAAGAAATTTCAGATTTTATACAACAATAGTAATGAAAATCTAAATATAGATAAGCCTATTAAGTATATAATCAGTAAAGGTCTATGCTAATTTCAATATCCTCTCAGTTAATTGCAGGCATCAATGACAATAGAGAATGGTAGTGTGATTGCAATAAAGGCGACATCTCCAAAAGAAAATGTTTATGTCAACTATAATCGATGGGAAGAGGAAAGTGAATGCCTACAAATCCAAAATACTCAAAAAGAAGAGACTCGCTAATAAGAGATGTTTTAAAATGAGGAAATAGAAGTCTAATCGAAATACTCAGATGAACTTATAATGGATTATGAAGGAAAAATTATCCAAAATGTTAAACTTTCAACTAAAACAGAATTAATGAGCACTTATCTCTCTGAGCTTTATAAGGCAGCTGTGGAAGATATCAGCTTGAATAAAATAAATGGAGCTGTTATATATATTCACAATTCTTTGCCATTATCTCGCTTCTATGAACAGTAGGCACTCTTTTACGCATTTTTTGTTTCAATTTTGTAGGTCAATCATATATTGGAAGATTACACTACGGAGGATATTGTACGAAAGATCAGGCAATGGGGGCTAGAGTCAAAATATCCTGAATGCGACAGACTTTCAAGATATGAGAAAATATTTTCATATAAGCACAACTGCATAAAAATAAATCGCAATGATTATTTGTTTAATGAAGTCGATAAAAATGGCAATTTTAATGAAAACTATAAAAAGTTTATCGTTTTTAAGCTGCCTGAAGCCATAAAAGGAAATTTCTTGAAAACAAAAATTAGCAATTTTGAGTTAGAATTACTAAAAAATCAAAATTAATAAATAAAATCATTTAGTATATGGATAAAGTAGTCAGGTAAACATAACGAGATTGACATTGAAGCACAATACTTAGTTTATGTTTTATCTGAGAACAAAAGAAAACTTTAAGAGTTAATTAAAAAAAATAAGGAATAGAACGATAATTTTATTATAATGAACCTCCTAATCAGCATATCAAAATATCTGCCCTACATAGAGGGATTTTTCTACAATTAGGCAGAAAAATTCTTTGTTTTTTCTGGTCAAAAGTGCGCATAAATTATTGGCACACTCTCAAAGGAGATAAATAAAGATAAGGCAAATGAATATTGTAATGGAAAGGACATCCTTGAATATCAAAAGGGAAAGTACAAATAAATAATAAATAAATGGGGAAGAAATAAAAAAGTAAGTGAGGAAATATTTAGTACAGTGCCAAGTGTGGGGATTAGTGTGTTAGACCTAAAAGAATAAATATGGTTAGAATGATGATTTACATAAATTGATGATATAGATAGATGATTATAAGATAAATATCATATATTTTTGTTCCTTAGACTGAAAATAATTTATTCGATTGCTTATTTAGTTCCGAAATTTTCATAATTCATTTCAAGTTGATGAATCTCAATTTTCTAAATATTTATTGTTTTTATTTCTCCTTTTTTTAGTTTAATCCCAAATACTTATTCAATCGAAGTAAATGCTTCTTACTCGACCTATGTTTCATTTGTTTTGGAGCTGAAGCACTTTAATTTTTAAGCACTTACTGTAATCTAGAACTGCTTGGCATCCTGATTGAAGTGCAATAGCTCAACAAATGAGAGTAGTTTATTCATATTTGTGTATTTGTAAATGAAGCAAGAGTCAGTTTTGTCCAATTTGATGCTATGGTTGCTTTTGAGATTAAAAACTATTGAAGTAAGAATATCTATGAATATTGACAAGTTTTACCTCTGGAATCAGTAACAAAGGCATTAGAATTTTAATCTTCATAGTTGATATTGGGGAAGTTTTCATGTAGCACCATGCCAAATTTGTGGATAGTAGTATCCTACTAGAATTGGAATAAGTAGAGCAAGTTCTGCCTTTATTAAATTATTTTTGATATTTACTCACCCGTTGAGCTGTTCCCACTGTACAGCAGAGTCGAATTATCATATTTTATGTCATTAGATGTTGATAATCCTGCGATGAAATATCTCAATATCTAAAAGTCGGGGCTGAAGAATGAGGAGCTTGGCAATAGTCTATACAAAAATGTTGTGTTAATGGGAACTTTTTTGGTGTTTGAGACAGTTTTTATTAACTCACTGCATATCCCAATCAATATCACAACAATAACTCCTAGCCCCAAAACTAAAAACTTCCATTTAAACACTTGCTTGTCTTCTCTCGTTTATTTAGACTTTTTCTTCTTCTCAAAGAAAGCTGCTGATTCACGTACTGACTAATAGAGCATAAGATAATAGGAATTATTAAATCTGTATAGTTTTATGTATAAGTATCTAAGTAAATCAGAAAAAAGTATTTAATCAATGCGTAGGTCAAATCTACTCATTTTATCTCAAAAAGTTAGTTGGCTTTGTAAAGCCATGTCCCCTCCACAATTTATCCATTCTTTTTTATCAGTTTTCCATGGATAGTCATTTGATTATCTGTCCCTTTGTTTGTAATCGATTTTCCCTTGAAGAGATCTCCATTTTTTAGAGTTATTATCTGTGTGAGTGGGCTAAATTCAGGTATTTTTTATTTTTTACCGATGCTACAGCAGCTATCTGATTAAAAATTCTGAGATGTTACAAAAGATATTTCTTCCCCTAAACTTTTTTAAGTAGGATGCAACAAGACTTAAAAAGATGAGCATATTTTAGAAGGGATAGGAAGTAGATTGACTAAACTTGTCTTGTACTTATCTGGGGAACTCTTGCTGAAAACATTAGGGCTCGATGGTGGAGAGACTGGATTACTACTATTTTTATTACTGTTATTACTGTTTGTGTCAATGTTTGGAACAAATTAATCATTTTCCCAAATCCCTTAGCATACTATTTCATATTATTACTTATTGTGAATAATATTTTTTGTGAACAAACTCATCTGATCTATGTTCAAGCTATTGTCTCTTTTCCTTCGTCGATAAATTCCTCCTTGGCCGTGATGTTTATCATTTACCCACTCTCCATGATAGATATCTCCGTTTGCATAATAATATGTCCCAAAGCCATGCCTCAAGCCATTGGATTTGTAGCCCTAATATTTTTCAATTAGCTAATTATTCGATGAGAGAGGATACTTTTCAATCACATAATATTTAAGAGATTTATTCGACTATGAATTATCCTAATTTGATTGTAATTTAACTGATCTTAACTCTTCGAGTTAGTTTATTAAAGTATTTTCAGTCTTTAAGTGTTATTCTATCACATCACTTTTGTCCTACACTCTCTTAAATTCTTTGTTTTTACTTGAAAATTTTTTGTTTATGCCAATAATATCATATTATTGTGGATAGCCTAATTGTGAATAGCCTAATTGCTCGCCGATAACTGCCGACTATAGTTATTATTATATTTTTCCATAATCTTATCTGTTCTCTTTTTTCAGATTTTTTAGGTAAGGGCTGCTGTTATTACTCTTTTCTCTTTTTTTCAAATTTCCAAACAAAGATGAACCATAATTGTTATCCACGACACTCTCAATAGAAGCTAAGGGGCTTGTTTAAATCGACAATGTCAATTTACCTCCTGCATTATAGAGTGTCGGCTTTTTATTTTCGGATTTTTTAGCTGTATTTGCTTCAAATAAACTTAATTATTGAGACACTTTCTCATGAATTTTCGAGTTAGTCATGGAAATAATCTTCTTAATAAAATCTGACTATTATGTTGGCCTTATATCAGTTTTTTTTATTATTTTATCTTTTACCTATTTATTCATATTTTTTTATTTGGTTGCTGCCGATTCGACGGGGCCAAAAGATATGTTCTTATTGAAAGAGTCTTGATCTAAGCTATTTTATAAGCTGTGATGGTCTTTTTTTCGAATTTTGCTGAACTATTTTTTCAAGTTAGTCTTTGATTCTGATTCAAATATGATGCTCTAAGCTTCTTTGGCTGAATCTAAGTCAGAAGTGTATTCATTTCTTAGGCTTCCTTTTTATTATTTTCTACATTATTTATTTTTTTCACTTCGATGGAATCTATTTGAAGTCACTATATTATCTTTGACTCTGTCTTCTCCTGAATCTTCTTAATTGCTTTACGTAAAATTCACTGAGTATTCTTATATTGATTTCTTTTTATCTGGAGTTGATATTTTTATGTAGGATAATCTGTTTTTACTGCTACTTTTGCTCACTTTACTGCTTTATCTGCTTTTATCTTTCTCTTTCCCTTATTATTTCTCATTCTATTTTTCTTTTTCCTTTTCTATTTAAATCTTTTACTTTTCTAACTGTTGTTAAGTTGGTTTCCTCTGATATATTCTGGATGATTCATACTCTTATTAGACTTATTTTATTTAATATTATTACTGAGATTCCTCTTCCATACTCTCAATTGTTTTAGTTTTTTTTACCATTCCGATATCACCCATTTTTATTTCCTTTATTATTTTCTTGCCCTCAATATTCTTATTAAAATTTAACTTCTATTACTCTTTCGACTATGGGAAAAGTCGCCGATGAAAAGATGGAGTTGAGGGGGAAGATTGTGAAGACTTCGATGATTTTGATTATTTGGATTATTTTTTTTGCAGCACTATTTTATTCGCTGAGTTCAGTTACTTTTATTTAATACTCTAATCATTCTTTTGCGCATTATTGGGAGTGGGAATATTCGCCTTTGTATGATAATTCTACTCGGGAGTAGAAATGAAATTTATCCCTGGTGAAAGTTTTGGAGGTTATAAACTGTATAGATTATTGATAATATGAGGCT
>ERZ724506.597-NODE-597-length-12609-cov-4.185280_pt1 | contig 12609 bp, 9 predicted proteins | sample MGYA00376039_ERZ724506 | MGnify/ENA primary metagenome ERZ724506 (study PRJEB28724, sample SAMN07190887) | wastewater metagenome | isolation source: effluent of sewage treatment plant in Hong Hong | place: USA: Christiansburg, Virginia | collected 2016-03-01 ... | reverse complement strand
TCAATAATATCATTAAAAATGTAACAGCTGTTTGTCAACGCATTTACATTTTCAATAATATCATTAAAAATGTAACAGCTGTTTGTCAACGCATTTACTTTTAAGTGGTACTTTGCATTCGGGGCACCTTAGAAAACTTCCTTATCTATCCAGTACTGTAGAGAAAATGGATTTTAGCATTTCGCTAATCCTACCATCGAACAATTAAAGAATTGCAAAACTAATGCAATTATCTAAGGTTCATATTAACTATTCTTACAAGTGTAGAAAATTAAACCTGATCTTCTTGTTATTTTTTTTGGCACTAATATCCAAAATTAGAATTAGAAGAAGTTGAGGAAATAATATCAATCTATTGGGTTTTGTAAGGATGTTCCTTTGCTTGATTATCCTTCATGTAGAAAAGCTTTGTACCCTAATTTAATATTCTTCTATGGACCTCTTCAAGAACAAAATCTAGCGGCTTCAACTACAATGTCCAACAATATCTCGTATATCTATTCTGAGCTTCCCCCAGATCCAAATGACTTAATAAAATTTACAGATAAGACTAAAAATTATGTTGTGAATGGACTATTCACAGATCCCAAAAGCATAAAAATCTTAGATGAGTATTTCAATATAAGAATAATTCATTTCAAACATAAAAGAGAGGATCAACCAAAACACAGCTCATTCTTTGATTCATAATTCAACTTAATTCCATTCCTAAAAGACAAAAAATATTATTATGGAATAAAAGGTAATGATGATCCAGTTCTAATCATGGATAATGTATGTATTTCTCTTTCTCCAAAATTAGTCTTCATTAATTATAATAAAAATGATAAAAAAGATGTCGAATATGTACAGAAGTACATCGATGATACTGATGGGATACTTTTAAGTATTTTCGATATGCAACATCTGAGAAAAAAGAAAAATCTACACATCCCCAAAGATCTATCTGATAAGATAAAATTGATTGATAGTATTGTGTACAAGGATTTGAATAAAAAATAAATTCTATTCACAGATTTCCCTTGGCAAACATTTTAATTCACAACTTATGAAGGAGTTAATAGAAAATTCTCTCACTTCGTCGATTTGAACAAACCAGAGAAATATATTTATGACAGTAAATATTCCAGCTCAATGTATTTCCTATAAAATCAAGCAAGAATTAATCCCTCTCAGGAAATTAGTTTGAAATAGGAGTTATCTGATAAGATATCATATTGGGTTGTCAATGGGCCTGGCACTTGTGGAAAAACATCAATTGCAAAATATATTGCATCGTAATTTGGATATAAATTAATTTAATTTTAAGCTGAAGCAGCAGCGGCTAAATAGAAAATTGCCTCTCCTGATGATGGTGATGAAGTCCCTGTCAGAAAGTATATTGCATATTTCCCCAACTTAATAAAAAGCAATCCACAGACAACTTATATATTTGATGCATTACCTTATAATAATGCAGATCTTCAACTATGGATCAAATAAGTCGGTTCTCCTAATGTTATTAATTTAAAAGCATAGGCTCTTTAATTAATAAAAAGAACAAGAAAGAAAGCAGAAGGAGATGTCAATGCAGAGGTTACATAATAGGATACAGCAAAAGCTAACGAATCCTTAGCTAAAAATAACTAATGGATATAAAAACTAGGAGAGTATGGCCCATCAAGTGTTATCTATCAAGTAGATTACTCTATGCCACAGATACTTGCCGAGCCACTATTTAACTCAATCCTAAGACCAAGAATATTTTTAGTTCAAAGAAATAATCATTTAGTTTATCAAAACTTAGCTATTAGATATAATATGGGTTTTGTCAATCTTGGCATGAATAACCTAAGATAATGTGCTCCAATTGTGAAGAAATGTGGGAAGAGAGATGTTATCTTATGTTATTATCAGCAAGATCATGAGAATCTTGTCAGTTAGGATTTATATTGGATTGAGAAGAATTTGGGAGAGATTAGATATCTAGGTATATGGTAGCCTGAATAAAAACAGATTCATGAAAGAAAAATGAAGTTATAAAGACCTCCTGCTCCAGAAAAGCCTAAGCCAGCTTAAGGATAAGAAGCAAAATAAGAAGCTCCTCCTGAAGCAGAAGAATAAGGTAAAGCAAAAAAAGCCTTTGACATATATTAATATTAATGGAGTGAGCCAATAAGCTATAAAAATTTATCACAATGGTACTTCAAGCTAAAGAAGGACGTAAGATAGGTAATTATATATGTTAACATAGAGAAAAAATGATCCAAAGTAATGCTACAACAAATTCCAATAAGTATTAAATACATTAAACAACGATAAAAATTCGAATTTCTATGAGATAATAGTCAACGAAGTAAAAGTCCCAAATAAAAAATGATCATTCATTTCCCATATTATAAAATATTACTCATAGATATTGCTCATAATTATAAATTTAGTTTATCGATGATTCTATCTTTAAGACATCCTCTTAAGAGTATCTCTCAGAGAGTAATAAAGTTCAGATTCGGATAAGATAAGTAGTAGACTAAGGTCGAAACAAGAAGTTTCAATAAAAGTTTTGTACGAGATTTCACGTAAAATATATCGTAAATTAGTAAAATTGCATATGAGAGTAATGAAAAACTATAATTCGTCAATGGAAAATGCCTTCTCTACGAATATAATCGATCTATAATTGACGCAATCATATAATCGAGTATGTATTACATTCCAATGATAGGAATTGGATATCTGATTTATTCGAACCCATGTAGATTTTGTTGATATGCCTAGTTGCAAATATCTTCCCTGTAGCAATTCCACTTTTAGGCATAGCTGAGCTGGTCAGTAAAAATTAGTTCCTATATTTTAGTCCTGAAATTATGGATGAATAAGATAAAACGTAACCACTACATTGTAGGCAAAATATATCTACTCTAAAACGGAGAAACTACTTAAATTTGGTACGCGAATAAAAATAAGCGAAAACTGTTCGGCGATGAGGTGAGAAAAATTTATTATAATTCTTTGTTTGTTGATCCTAACTATTAGTAAGAGTAAATAATAATGTTTGATCAAGATAAAAAAAAATTCCCGACCTCTTTAAAGAGTGTACAAGGTGAGGGTTCAAGGGGTTTTTGGTTGAAGTACTTCTCTAATGGTTAAAATTGTTTGGTCGTAGCTAAGAATCCTAAATTCATGAATTTGAAAGTTCTGATAGAATTATTTAAAGGGAAAATAATAAAAAGCAAAAATGGTTGAAAAAATAATAAGATGATACGTTTATAGGTAAATTTATGCAAAATTATAAAAAAAACCTTTAATTAAATAAATGGATTGAAATATCATCTGGTTGAGTGGGTATTCTGATTTTTGAGGACAAAATAATTCTGGGCGATCTTTGTAATCTAAGGGTTATAAGTCTGTCTTGTTATTTAGAAGGAGAAATTACGATATCTTGGGCTCAGGGCTATTTTCGGAGCAATTCTTGAAAAATACATCGTGTTGATAAATTTTTTATAGTTCAACTAGGCTGATGAAAAAGCTGGGATCTCCTTGATGACACTTTTTAGGAATTTTTCCATAAAAATATCATAAAGACAATGAAAATTATATTATTAGGTAGTCTGCACTGAATTTTTATTTTATTTCTTATATTTTTATAAACAAAATCTTCTATTTTCGAGATAAAAGACGCAAACTACATTTGTACTCATGGGCGTTGCTAAACTTTCAGTCACTACATAAAGGACAATGTACCTAAATCAAAGCAATCTAGAGTTTACATAATGATCCTGTATCTTCTGATGGATTAGTTACCATCTTAAAAATATTTAACTTCTTGAAAAGGATGTCTCTCACAGTTGTAATTATCCCAGTAAGTTAATAATAGCTGACATAATGAAACATAAGTGACTGGATTAACTTTAAAATTAAATTTTTGTAATAATTAAATTTAAAAGCCAAAGATTTGTTCTCTGTTAAAGACTTAAAAAGAAATACTAGGAGTCCTTCTTTCATTTACTTTAGCTGCTAAAATCAAGCAAGCAATTCCAAATGCTTGAAATGAATCTTTCCCCACTTTGTACCCTTTACTGAAGTACATATCCAAGTATTTGGATGCTAGGGCGTACGTTTCCCTCTCATATGATTTTTGAGTTTAACACATTAACCAAGATTTTAATTTCTAAATAAAAAAGGAAAATACTTCGCGATCTTGGGGTTTGATTTTCGTTCTGTAAAGAAGATTAGGCTTAGTAAGATAAGCCTGGTCATTTACTTCATACTTGAGATTTAAGAGATTGGTGTTGATTCTAAATATTGGTTGTTCATTTGGATTATCTTTTATATCTTCCGTTTATAATTCAACATTAATGCTCTCGTGAGAGATAAGTTTGAGTGTTCTTCTCTATCTCTGAAATACAGCAGATGGATAGCTTTAATTCTTCTACATGAATATATTGATTTTGAAATCATTAAATAATTGGAAATAAAAAAGTCATAGAAATTAAATTGGACAATTTTAATCAGGAGGTCATCATGAAAAGAATAAGCAATCATAAAATTAAAAGATAGAGATATTTTTATCAAGGGATAGTCAAGATATTCAGGAAAGAATGGATAATTGTTATATAATAAAAATAGTTGCTTCCTTTAACAAAAATTGTCACTCCCATCCTCACAAATGCTCAGTCGAGCATAAATACATTCAAAAAACTTCAAAAATAGCGTAAATATTGGTGGGGAAATGAGAGTCTTATTTATTTAAATTTCCCATTTATTAATAGACTCAAATGGAATTATGTAGAGTTTATGTTTAGCTATGTCAATCATGCATAAATTCTCTTTATCTGCTTTATCTATTGGATTGGCGATCTCATATTTATATTTAGATATATTTTTACATATTAATTTTATTTGTTAAATATTGGTAATTTTATGTTAGATCATTTTTTTCCTTCTCTCTCTTTTTTTTCATGGGTTTATTTGATTTTAAGATTAAATTTAGTTTCATTGTAATATATTAAAAATATTAAGAAAAAGAAGATTCAATTATCATCTATTATTATGCATTCAGACTTATTTATTGGCTTTTAAGTCGTTTGCCTTGGAACTTCGAAGCAGGGTTGAGGCCAAGGGTTCATGTATCGAAAGGGGTTGCACAGCATTTCCATTGGATAGAATCTTGAAGGATCTATCATATTCATAAAAGGCTCGATTGAGAAGAAAGGACCTTCAGTTTTGATAGTGTAAAAAGAATTCAGAAAGTATTGATATCTTTCTTGATTTAATGCCTGGGATGCAGGCTGAAAACAATTATAAAAAGGAATGGGTTGCACAGTTTGGCCATTGGGAATTTCTTCCTGTTTCTCCTTAATGTTTTTCTACATTTTTACTAACTTTCTAGGATTTGATAGTAATTTCTCATTGAATGAATCGTTATCGATTACGATTAAACTAGGAAGTTAGCTCAAGGTTTGAAGGTTCAGTTACTTTTATTTTTATTTTAAGCTTCTATTTTTCTCATAACAACTAGCTAACTTATGGATATGTCGGTTGAAAGGATTATTTTGTATCTTGTTTTTATGCTTCTCACTTTTAATATGCTGAGTGTTAAATTTTTTACCTACATATAATCTACATATTTTTATTTGCACACGTTACAGAAAAATGATTTTGAGCTTGGCTTTGGGATTAACTATATCATTCGATGATGTACCATTTCTGATTTTTATTCTACAACATTGAAGTATTTCTAAGGATTCTAGTTGGTTAAAAATGCTGAACTCTTCTTGAACTTGTCCTTTGTTAACATTTTTATACCTAATCTGATTTTAATATGAACGCTGGAGTTGTTGTAACTTTATCCTTGTTGAAAATAGGTCCTTAAAATGTCGTATTCTGCTTTTTCGATACACTCTTAGCATTTTCAACGCAAAACTTCACTCTGATGGGATCGTTATAGTAGCAATCTTGTTTTTCTGCCTTGATTTTAAAAAAGAAGTCTTCAGGGTTAACCTTAGAGTCCTTTTTTGCTTTGGACATAGTAAAATTTATAAAAAAAGCCTAATCTTTTAAACATTTAGCTTTAGAAATCTATAATGATTAAACAAATGATAGATCAAAAGAACTTGGTGAATGGCTTAGAAAAAATCGATGTCAAAGTAAATAAAATTAATCGTGTATATCGGGAATAGAAACGGGTATGTGAAAAATATAATATAAGTACTGAATTTATATGCGATTGAATAAAAAAAATGTTCAAATTTCACTCTTCTTTGCCGTCTTGTTATTCCTATTTTAAACAATTTTCTTATTCATATTCCAAGTAATTGTTCGATGAAAGGGTCGATATCAACCTACAAGTTTTATTCAAATAGATCGAATTGTAGATAAAAAAGTATGAGATGAAGTAGAAAAAAAATATTTATATCATTTCTTCATCATTTATCTGTATCGGTAGAAAGAAGCTTCTTATTTATGTAGTAAATGAGTAATGCAATAGCTATTCCAATTAATTTACTATACTTAGTATAATTTCTTGTACAAAACCCACCGACTACTCCTAACAGTATAGAAAAAATAAAGTTTAAAATTTTCAGCCCCTGCATTCTAATTGGCTCTTATTCCGTGTCATTGTTGGAGCTTGAGATCTTTGAAATACAGCTATGACACCGTTGAAGTTTCTGCTAGGTCCTCTGATGAGACATTCTTATAAAATTTTATATCAACCTATATAATAGGGTGAACAATGCAAAAAAATAGCTTCAAATTAATTTTCAGAGGTTTATAAATATTATATAGTACATAATTAGTATAAGAATATGAGCTTTCAAATTTTCATTTTATAATTAACTTTAGTTAGAATTTGATATGTTTAAGAAGCCATTCAAGGTTAGTGCACAGAATCAACTATCTGGGAAAGATCGAAAAACAATAAAAGCCAAACTAGTATAAGCAATGGATTAAGCCTGTGTTTAAAAAATATTTAATCTTAATGAAAAAATCATTTCCTGCAAAACTTCAAGCTCTAAAATGATGATCTATAATGGTAATGATTATCCACTCTTTGTTGATGGTACAGGTAAAAATGATTTTTTCCCATCTTTGTATACGGCTATTGCTTTTTAACCTTTACTTAAAGTTGTTGATTTAAATGAAGGCGTTGAGTCTTATATTTACAATGGAGCCAATCTTATGTGGCCAGGAGTTAGAGATCTGTCAGGATTGGGGCAGTTTTAGAAAGATCAAGTCGTTGGGGTCAGGACTGCTAAGGGATAATTGATAGCTATTGGAGCTATGGGATGTAGTTTAAAAGATTTAAATTCAAATCCAGATAAGAGTGGAGTATCTGTATATATTTTACACTATTTAAATGATAAACTTTGGGAATCTGGAACTAAAGTAAGGCCTGATGTGATTGTTCATGCAGAAAAGCCCAAAAAAGTCGAAGAAAAGAAATAATAATTGAAATAATAGAAAAAGATTTAATAAAAATAAGTAAAAAAAGGAAAAAAATAAGAAGAATAGCCAGCCTAAAAAGTTTAGAAAAAATAGAAAAAGAAATAAGAATAAAAAGTAAAATAAACAGAAAAATAAAAACCAGAAGAGAAAGGCAAAGATAAAAAAAAACAAAAGCAAACAAAAAAATAGTCATCTTAATAAGAGATTGAATAGAAAAAACCAACTGAAAAAGATGAATAGTCTGATTAAGTTGATTTCGCTAATATTGTTCACACAAAGAAACAAAAGGAAGCTCCTAAAGCATAAAAATATTAGAAAAAGAATCAACCTAAAAAGAATTTTTCTGATGATTAAGAATAATAAAAGAAAGGTAAAAAAAAACCTGCAAAAAAATAGACAAAAAAGAAAGGTGGAAAAAAATAAGAAGAGAATGAATAAAATTCTGAAGGTTAAGAGAAAATGGAAGAAGTATAACAACCAAAAAGTTCTGTTTCAACCAAACTTATGGACCAGCAATTCAAATAAGCATTTTTAAATGCTATAAAATTAAGTAAAGTTGAAGGATAACTCCCAATCGATAGTGGACGCTTTTTCATGGATTATATGTTACTAGCCAGACCTCAAGGAGTAAAATTAGAGATCAAAGACACTTCATATAAAAAACTGGGAAAGTTTTATGAATAAATGAGTAAACAGAAAATAATAGAATTTAAGCATAATAAGGAAAAGAAAGGGCAACAAGGATCTTCGATCACCAAGATTCTTTGGGATAATGAGTAACTTAAAAACTATGAACCAACATTACTAAAAATGAATTAAAAGTAAGTTTAATAAAAAGAGTCAGAGGGCCCAGATGCAAATAAAAAGAAGATTAAACCAAAAATAACTCAAACTTTATAAGTCGAGTCAGTCTATAAACTTCATCAAAACTTTAAAAAAAATGTCTTCTCCAAAAAAATTAATTATGCACCAACTTAAGAAGAATAATAATAAATGAAAAAATAATAAGAATAGATAAGAAATCAACCAGAATATTATTCATAAACCTAAGTGAAGGCCTTAATCGAAAAATATATCAATGAAAAGGTTGTTCCTCGAAGAGATAAAGATAAAAAGTAATAAAAGAAAGAAAAAGTTGACAAAATGCTTCCAATTGACTACAAAAGCAATCCATACCTAGCAGATCTATGTAATTATTTGTTAATCTAGTGAAAAAAGAAATATAAGAGTACATATAAAACACATAAACTAATAAGTAAGTAGACTCCTAGTAATAAGAAGACAAAAAAGGAAAAAAGAAAAGAGATAATGTCATGAAAATAGACAGAAACTACTTAGTAAATAAAATACTAAAAACTTGTTCAACTTCCTATCACATGAGAGATAAATAAACAGGTCATTAATCCTTCCATTAAGGAACATTCAAAGGAATTCAAATTGTTGCATAAAAATCAAACAATAAAAACATCACTAAGATCATAGGTTTGTAGACATTTATCATTCCTAAATAAGAAGCCGATGAGTTCATCAACATATTTGCTAATAAATTGAAATAGAAATTTGCTTGTTCAGTCAATGTTCAGAATCTTCCAGGTAAAAATGCTGGAAAAGTAACTATATATTTATTTAGGAAATAATAGCTCATGGTAGCTTTATTGGAGAATTGTAAGAAATATTCACAGAAGAGTATAAAATCAACGCAGAGTATATAAAAACTCAGAACAAATTATAGAAGAAAAAGAAAAATTGATTCGCCTATCACTCTAATTAATTATCATAATAATATGAAAAATTACAAAAAAACTCGATCATAAATCCTCAGAATCTTCTTATTATTTCATGGGAATAATCATTGTTCTACTTTCTTCTGATAATTTGATAAACTTTATCAACAATGATAAGAGCCCATCTAACCTAGGGTACATTTGCCATCTATAACTAATTAAATATTCCCTAAAGTTATAGATCACTCAGATACTCTTCAACAAATCGATATTGTTTTATTCTGTCCAGTCGATTGGCTAACTTTTAAGTTTGTTCATTATTTTGTCTTATTTGTTTATTAAGACTGCAAGGTCTTGTTTTTTTTTATTATCTTTTCTCTAGGATATTTTTCATACTTTTCGATTAACTGAGTTTCCTTCGATTAACTTGTAAATTTTTAGCTGTCTCAATCCGGACAGCCCATTTATTTTATGTTGAAAAACTTTTATCTTTCTCCATTGATTTTTATATTAGAACAGCTGTCCCATTATTAAAATCGCTCATATTAATCAAACCTTGAGATGGCCGAAGAGATGGTTTAAAGCTTGCAAAATATTTCTCCATGCTGCTTTTTCGTGAATCAATTTAGGTTTCTCTTATCTGCTCGGTCTTTAATATCCTTTTTTGAATATTTTATTTACAGTTACTTCTTCCCATTTTTTTCTTACTGCCTAGCCTTATTATATTCCTATCTTCTTCAGGGTTTGTACTAGACCCCTTCGTCATGTATCTTTACCTTCTAGCATTACTTTCTACAAGTTTAGATGAGTTTCTGAGATTTCGATTTTAATCTTTGATTGAGAGAATGTTATCTTCTAATGAGATATCCAAACAAACTTGAATTCTTCTGGGTTCCTGATTCTTAACCTTCTTCATGATTGAGAAATATATTAATAGAATTTTATTAATAAAATATTACTAATTTTAATCAAGACTATCATATACTATTTGAAAAGAATTTTAAAGAATTTTAATGGTGAACACTAGAACAGATAAATTTTAACAAAAATAGATAATCTCTAGTTGATTTCATCTTTTGTACAAATTTTCTTATGATCGATAAAAACAAAATAATAATAGAAGTTACTTAGAATTATGTAATATTTAAACAAATAAGCAAACGCATGGAGGACAAGAATAAAAATAAATCTAATTTTAAAGACAAGTCTCAACTTAATAATCGACCGCATCAAGTGAACCCAGTCATAATATAACTGGACTAAAGCCAATAGATTCAAAATAAAAACGAATCGATAATTAAAAAAATGATTAAAAATAACAACAGTAGTATAAAATTTGCTGGGGGGTATAAAGATAATCCTCAGCACGTCAGCAGTCTTCCTAAAAAGCAGCTATATCGTCCTGACCCAGAATAATCAAAATTCAAATCAAATATCACAAATGAAACAAGTATCTATCAGCAAGTTGGCGTCAGCAAGATGCAACCCAAATATCGAGGTGATGAGAATACAAAGAACATAAGTGAGATGAATTCAATGGAACAATTAGAAAATAAGATATAGTTATTGAAAAAAGATAGACAAATGAGAAATAATAGTCTACTGCAGCCCAGAGATGTCTATAATCTTGCTGATAATAAGGATAGGATACAGAGTGCAATTCATGTACATTCAAGTTTAGATGTGATAAATCTATAAAATATCGAAGCAAAATTATAAGCACACCGTAGAAATCTTAAACCAATATAAGAATAATACAATAATAAGAAAGGTAAATAATCATCAATTAACCGATTTGGACACATGAAAGTTAACCTTGATATAGATAAATAGTATGCATAGTTGGAGGTAAATAATGATAAGATTTATGAGCTTGCACGCAAGAGATAGAATATGCAACCAGAATAAATATAAATATAGGAAATGTGGGAGATGAGGAAGAAGAATGATCCTAAACTTGCCTAGTATGATGCTAAATATAAATAGTATTTGGTTTCGAAAGGAGCTAAAAATTTAATGGGTTCTTTAGTTCGAAATAATTTATATGAATGGGATAAGTATAAACAGCCTGGAATATAACATAAAAATAAATCAATCCCAAAAAATCCTCTCAAAAACTATCAGCTATCCCCACAGAAGAACAAATCATTATAAAAATAATTATCACCCGAAAAAATTGATACTTTTAACAAAAATGATATCATAGAAAATAAATAACTTACTCTGAGTACAAGTAAATATGGGCCAGATGGACTATAAAGTGTGAAAGATATCAGAGATATAATTGCAAAGAAAGATGATAAATTTATTGCATCGTATATATTTGTTCAAGTTGATAAAGGCAAAGTTGGATTTATTTCTAAAGAAGAATTACATGAATATTTGGTATCTCAGGATCATATTATAAAGGGGTATGATATAGATACGAAATGGCTGTACACTGATATCGATAATTTCTAAACTAAAAGAAAAGGTATGTTTAGTAAAGCATAATTAGCAATATTTTTAGTCACCCTATAAAAAATCGATCACCCAAAACTAACTCTAACAAACAAATCATAATTTTCTATGAATAACACTGGAAATTTATCAAGAATAGGCACAGTACTAAACAGAAGCATCACATAAAATAAAAAACCAATATAATCAACATTTTACAAATTGAAACCGATATTTGAAAAACTTTTCAATACATTAGATTTTAATGATGATAAAATTATTAAAAGATCAGAGTATATTGAAAATATTTATATAGATAGTGACTGTGTTAAAATATTAGATGAGAATGTAATAGTAATTAAACCTATTTCTAAATCTATTAAAGTTAGGCAAATTATTGGTTTTATTTTGGATGATTATTAGAAGTAAAGAAATTAAAAATTGAAAAAATCTAAAGAATATATCACTTTTAGTAGATTTTGTTAGTATTTTGATATACCCTAATCATTGGATTTATCAAAAATAGATAAAAAATCAGTTAAAAAGAAGTAATAGCAATCTACAGAATATTAAGTATTTGATTTACCTGGATAATATATTCAAATATTGAAAGATATCTTCAATGAAATACCAAGAATATACCAGGATTATATTGTCAGTGTAGATTTTGTTCAAGCTGCATTAAGAGATCCTCAAATTCTTGCATTATCTGATTAACTATGCAGAATTTAGAGTATTTAAACTAGATTACCTCTTTAATCTCTTCAGACAACCCTTCACAGAATGCAGAAGTAATGTGATTAATACAGTACATGGGAATCTATCAAGTTATTTTTTAGTAGGAGAGGTCGGCCACTAGATTGGGATTATGAATTGATAACACAAAAAAGAGAGTTAAGAGACAAAAAAATGAAATAATAAAGACAAAATGTAAGCAAGTAAAAGCTAAGAGAGACTCAAAAGTATTTTCAATACAGTGACCAAATACAAAAATAAACCAGATAAAAAATAACCAAAG
>ERZ724506.595-NODE-595-length-12618-cov-6.346334_pt1 | contig 12618 bp, 6 predicted proteins | sample MGYA00376039_ERZ724506 | MGnify/ENA primary metagenome ERZ724506 (study PRJEB28724, sample SAMN07190887) | wastewater metagenome | isolation source: effluent of sewage treatment plant in Hong Hong | place: USA: Christiansburg, Virginia | collected 2016-03-01 ... | reverse complement strand
AAATGAGTTTTCTATGTCCTGCCTAAGTTCGATCATTAAACAAAGATGAAATTATGAGTAAATCATTATAAACGAAAGTAATAAGATTGACTCCTTCAAAAACTAAGAAAAAACAAGTACTTTTGAAATTAAATATAGAGTTCATCAAATCAAAAATAACTAACTCACTCAACATTCCATTCTTAATTCTCTCCGTCCTGCGAAAAATTTCAGCGCTTAAAGAAAAAGCTTCAAGTCAAACCTATAGCTTTAACTAATAAATACACATAAACACCATCTAAAAGTCTAAAAATTTAAAGCTCTGCTGGTCATTAACGAAAAACATACTTAAAATATGAATTCTTCAGTGATCAACCTCATTCCACAAGTAAAATATAAGAAATATGGGTGAGAAACAACGAGAAAACACACGAAAACTCTACTAGTTTTGGCGAAATAAATGAATATCATAATCCTTCTCACGAATTTAATAAAATAGTTTTAAAAAGTGGTAATAGAACAATGGAATTGATAGGGTTTTTTTAGTGACTATTATCTCTAGCAGTGATTTTTTCATTTAGTTTCGTTAAGTACTAAATATTATTGATTATATATTTTTATTGATTATTAATTTCTATAGTTTCTAAATGTATAGATCCCAGAGCTAATAACGAAGTAGACTTTCTTATTAAAATATCTCTTCGAGAATTAATCGACTTCGGACAATAGGCACCCCTCATTCATCACAAACAAAACCGATAATAACCACTAGCCACAATACCCCAACAAATATCTCATTATATCCTGGATCTAGACCTAGCTCGTGCTATCGATCGAACTTGAAAGTGCAATAGGGAGCCATGTTTGGGATAGATATATCAAATCATGTGGGTCGAGTGGCTAAAAATACAGGAATTAAAAAATATCAGCAAAGGCAAATTAAGGATGTTTTAAATAGAAATTCTTAGAAATATTCGGAATAGCCCTATATGAGAAGTAACGAGTATGACATAATCGGAAACCATCAACTAAGGAATCATATTGTGATGTCAAACCCTCGATTGATAAATATTAGTGAATAAAACAGTCAATTCAATGGAAAATCGACAATCAAATTATATGACTATATCCAAGAAGGCTAGAATAAGGCCTAAAGACTGTGTACTACTCCCTCAAAGTCTCCAACACAATCACAGAAAGGCCTAGAACCAGGCAAAATATACACGACTTAATAACTGATTAAAATGATGTGATTTTAGAATATTAATTACTTAACAAAATAATAATCAATAATATTTGAAAGAATGTAAGGACAAAAAAAATAGGAAGGTCTCTCTAAAATATAAACTGGCGAGCTCTTTAACAAATTATTCGAAGATTAAGTAAATACAAACTGTTACCAATGCGGTAAAAAATCAAAGCAATGGGCTGAAACCAAGCATGCTATATTCTTATGTCTAAACTGTGCTGCTACTTATAGATAGGTCACCAAGGTGGTCAGTGTGAAAAGTATCGGCCTAGATTTATGGACTTAAGAATAACTTAAAATTCTAAAGGTTGGAGGAAATGGGAAGTTTAGATTGTTTTTATCCAACTATGGCTTTACTGGAGAAGACCCCAAACCTATATTAAGATCTAAAGCCGCAGAATACTATCGAAGAAAAGTATCTAGTTATATAACTTTAGTTGCTCGCGTAAATAAAAAATTAGCCAATATAGCCAGCTCCAACTGTTGAATAGGGAAAGTAACTTTACGTGTCTGATATTCCCTTAACCGAGATGACAACAGACCAGATGCTCGAATAAGCCAAGTTAAAACTATCCTGGGTGGGAGGAAAAACAAAATAATATGGTTCAAAGGCATATGATACAGTCCACCATAAAATCACAAGTGGGTAACTGAAGCAAGATGCAAAGAAAGTAGGCGAGTCAATAAGCACAGGAGCCAAGAATATATTTGCGTTTTTATCGAGTAAAATAGATTAATTATCAACAAAAGCATAAGTAACTAAAGCAGCTTCTTCTCTATGATCATAATTATCAATTAAAATGTTTAAATTATCACTCGTTTGCTTTTTCTATTAATGTCATTAAAAGAGGTTTGTTTGGGTCCGCTTCTAGTCCTAGTTTTAAGGCCAATGCTTATCTTTTTACTTCCTCTCGACAATTTGCTTCGGAAGCGAACACACAGTTAGAGTAGTCCATATTGAAGAACTGGAAGAACTATTTTATTAGCATGATTAGTTATTTTCCGTTTTATTTGTCATGTAGCCCTTGGCATTTCACATTTTCCCAGTGGAAAGGAGAAGTCTATGTTAAAAATAACTTTACCTTCTTTTCAGTGCCTGGCTCATCGACAACTTTAAATACACTTGATCGAATTTGTGCTCGTATATTGGAAAGGCAGCCGTTTGCTTCTAATGTTTGTATTACTAGATTTTTAAGTTCGTTGAGCTCTTACATATTTGAAATTTTATCGAATATTTATAATTAACCTCTTTTTAACAATGACATATATATTCCTAGAAACTATTCAAGAATAAAGATTAGTCAATAAAAAGCTATTCTATCATGCTTCATTTTTATAAGTTTGAACTCCATCAAATGCCTGATGAGCTTTCTTTATCATTTATTCAGCTTTTAATCTATTGTACTCATCCATTCCTTTTCTCACATTCTTGAGTCCTTTATTTTTTGCACGGTCAGCCAATACGAGAGCTTTTCTTTGAGCTTACATTTGTTCAGCAAATAATTTGTCCTCTTATTTTTAAATTTATTTCTGTAACTTCTTTTCTTGGACTTGTTTTGCTTGCTATTCTAGAATTCTTTGTCTTTATTCCTAACTCATTCCTTTCCAATGATAAGGCAAATATCTATTTTTGCCTAAATAGGATTTGCATGTATCAGGATTTTCAGTGTAAAAATCATGATTAGTGAGATAATCGATATGATCTAGCCTTTATTTAGTGTCTAGTTATCTATTTAATCGCTATTTCGAAATTTTCTAGTCAAGTTGTTGCAGATTCTTTTGTTTGTACGCTATTTCCATATCTCTCAGCCTAGCTGCTTTTTATTATTCGAGTTGTTTTCGATGTTAATAGATTTGTAGAGTTTGTTCATCAAAGGCAGTTTTTTCCATTTTTTTATTATTATTTTTCCTCTATTTTTCCTACATTTGCTGCTTCCACCAAGCATCGGATTGCATTTGCTGTAATCTCTTCCTATCCCCATATGCTAAATGATGAAAAAGAAAATACTTAGATCCTCGCCTGCCATGATCTTGAGGCCAGATTGGCCTTGAATCTGAGTTTGCTGAAGGTGATTGTATTGATTAGTTTGAAAAGAAGTTGTATTCATCTTCTATCAATAAATAAATATATAAATGTAACAGAAATAAATTTGGTGAGTAAAAGCATGGAATTATACAGTATATTAATAAAATCATTTTTCCATTATTTGGGCTCGCAATTTATTTATTTTCTGTTCAGTGAAATCGCTGAATGTTAAGGCTCCTCGAGCTTCTAGTTACCTCTTTTTGAATATCAATGAGGCCATGTGCCATCTCTTCTCGTTGGGAGTCAGCACAGACATGCGCTCGTAGAGGTTATACATATCGGGCTTTAGTATGTCTGGCTAGATGAAGTAACCGTAGCAATGCACAGTATTCGCGATGAAAAATAATATGAAATAATGCAAATGGTTGTTATTTGGATCTAAAACGCCCTTTTGAATCAATGTCTGATGAATGGCTCCCACTATGCGACTCGCCACAAACATCAACAGAATATACCAATAATTTTTGTTCAAGGTTAGTGTGCCGATATATCCTGCTGCCATCCCCGCAATAATTGAATTCAACGCATCATCCTTATTTCGTATCCACCTCAGTGCGCACTTGACTGACCGCAATGCAAAAGTGGAGGCAGTCAAAAAAGCTATTATTGATAAGTACTAAGGAGTGAATGATTTTTTTAAATGGCCTACTCCTTTGATTAGTGCTTTTAATGATTTTAACAGTTGCAGGATAGAGCTAATAATTAGTCCATATTTGACTTGCTTTACCACTTGCTTTAATGTATCGTACACGCATCCGTTGGGATGTTTGCAAAATTATGTTTTCGCTTGCATTTGCCCTCGTCTTAAATTATCAAGTTGAACTTTATAATTATATATATTATAATAATCTGACCAAAGATATTAGGGCACTATTATCAGTCCTCTTAATATTCGATATTATTTATTGTTCCTTAATGGGCGAACAGAAATGCTGAGAAAGTATATAATGTCTATATCCTATATATTATTTATAATAATATTTATTTATAGTAAAAGAATATGAAAAAGTCAGATAGTGCTGATTCTTTCAAGTAATAGATGAAAGTTTGGTAATGCTAGGCTTGTACTTTTAAGAATCATCCAAAAGTCAAATAATGTTAAATGTGTGGAAGTGCCAATGAAGTAGGCAAAGTTTAGTCCAAAATGGAGGGTTAGAAAGAAAGTGGGTTTAAATGTCATGCTTGCGAGCATAAGCTAGATTCTCTAGTAAGTTAATGTCCTAATTGTGGAGAAATACTTATCCCATAATAATAATAAAGTGAAGAATAAAAAATACCTATTATAAAATAAGTCTCAACAAAACTCTTGAACTGTCCTAGCTGTACAAAGGAAAACGATCCATCAAACGAAATATGTGTTTTTTGTTAATAAAATCTCAAATAATAACGATATCCATTGATTCCGATTAAGAAGCGCGCATCAAGAAAACCTAGAGCTCCTCGACCTCGACCTTATTATGGGGGAGGGTTTGGAGCAGGAGGCTTTGGAGGTACTGTCCATGGAATTTCCACATGTAAATATTGCAATATGGCTATTTATGCAGGAATTAGCCTTGAAGATCATTAATTAGCCTGCCCAAAAATGGGGGAATAAGAAAGACAGATAAAATTTCTAGAACTGTAAAAAAAATACTGTGCATTTTGTTATGAAAAATTTGAGGCATCAGACTACGATTCTCATTAAAAGTCTTGCTCTAGTCGAAAATAGTTTTATTCTTAATCTAGTTCAACGTATGAAAGATGCACAAAGCTTCAAATCGAAACAATGATCTATATGCACAATAGATCTGAAAAGCTTCATTGGATCGCATAAAAAAGACTGACAGAAAAAATAATAACCTTAGGATATAAACCAAGTTAACTATAAAATCTTCATCACTATATTGTAAACTATGCTCCTATCATTATACATATGCACGTAAACACCCATATGCAATTTTTTGTGAAGGACACCCATTATAGAAATCAATTTTAAACTAAAAAATCATCTGGATCATTAAGTTAATCATCTAGAACGAACTGGTAAGATCGTATGTTCGATAAAAAGCATCACAAAGCTACCCCTTTTTAAAGAGTAAAATATGGAACAATTAATTTTACAAATGATCCTAAAGGAGTTAGAGCTTGTGTGGGATATGGTCAATCTTATTTTCTTTTAAAGCCTCATGTCAGAAATAGATGTACTGTCACAGATATGGATTCTAGTAGTCCCTCTGCAACAATTGCGACATTTCAATTTTGTTATCATTTATTAAATAAACTTCCAGATGCTTAATTAAAAGCTGCATTTTAGGGAAGCAAGGCAAATGAAGTTGCCTCTAATGTGATCTCAGCTTATAAATAAATTCAGATTCATGGACCTGTTTAATTCAAGAAAGATATTTAAAGAGTCTATGTCAACAAGGCCTAGCTCGCAGATCCCAAGAATTTGGAAATGGTCAAATAATTCTGTAAAAAAAATGATTTATAATATGAGGTATTTGCTGAATAAACGACTGCTTTGAGTGTTGGAGGACTATTTGGTGTTCCTGCTGTTACTGCGCCATCTACATCATTGTTTGGATATTCTGCTCCAATTCCTTTTTCTGCTCCTGTGTCTTCTCCATTTACTTCACATTTATTCGGAGGTGCAGGTTATCGTCGGCCAGCCCCAGTAACAGTTCCAAGCATTCCATAAAAGTAGCCAGAATAAGGAGTAGATTACATATGATTTTTTAAATAAGTACTTTTGCGATAATTTTATACATTTTTAAGTAAGAATAGTGGCAAATATTATAATTTCTGATTATATAATATGTAAGGGGAAGCCAATATCGATTACAAAATAAAATAAGCAAGTAAGTATCAACAAGAAAAGAGCTTTAATCATAAATAACTGAAAAAAATAAACTAGAAATCTCATAATTTTCAATTCGGGTCATTGTAGGAGAAATTCGAGATTGAATTAGGATTTAAACCCGCGATTATCACTGCAATCGAATTCAAAGTAAAATAAACAAATCAAATATCTTTTGACTTGTTCAATAAAGGCGAACGAATTTGTAATTTCCAAACCATACTAACAAAATAATAAATTGGAGTTATTAAAACTAAATATATTAAACTAGAAGATCAAGCTCAAATATTCGATAAAGTTGTTGTAACCTTTCTGAATTATGACACACCTAAAAAAACAATAATTAACTATATATTTTTAAAAGGATTTAAGCAGGATAAGGATAAAAAAACTTAGCATAAAGTTAAAAATGTGTCATAGAAAGATGAGTTTGAGTTGCCATCCAAGAAAAAAGTTACTGATGAGGATAAAAAATTATTTAATACTAGAAATAAAGAGAGAGCCACTTTACCTAGTTAATTAATTGAAGACGCAATGAATTTTAAAGGTAATAAATAAGATGAGTAATTAAAAAGGGTACTTCAGTAGAGTAAAAAAGAACATTAAAGACAATTAAAACAGAAAAAGTAATAAAAATAAAAATAAAAAAAATCTGGGGATGACGACGTTGTATAGATATTCCCAGGTCCTGCTGATGAGGAACAACAAAATTACTAATAATTTTTCGAATATGATGTAGTTTAATACGAGAAAGTTAAAAATGTGTTCGAGCATGTGACGCCTTAATGGATTTAAGCTCAAAGAAAAGCATAATATAATTTAAATATCCAAAGTCGACATAGTCTAGCAGATAAAATAAAAATAAAAATATTTAAGTAGCACACTTTCTGCATAAACAACATAGCAGGAGAAGTTAAAAGTAGGCTGATCTAAGCGATAAAAAATCTAGGAGGTAAAATAATCTAATAACCGACAAACAAGTGCATTGTTGTGACTAACAAAATGTAGGGAGGTAAAATAAATCTAGCCAAAACCCTCGCTGGGGTAACATTCGTGAAGCCGAACTACATCCATGATTGCTAGAAAATGAAAGTAAAAATCCAAGATATGCAGTAATATAAACCCTCTTGATATTTATAGAGACTATAATATTTGACTACGTATTTAATGAACAATTTATATAATAGTAATCCATCTATGTTAAAAATCATACTAATCTTCTCGATCTTGGCTGTGCTCACCACTCAAATCGAATTTAGCATTGATCTAGACCATTATGAGAGATGGTGTTTTCAGTAGTTCATAGGTAATTATCACTTTATCCTAGGTGAATCAACGCCTTATCATTTCAAAGTTATCGCCTCAATGAGTCCCGAGTACGAATTCTCGCACATTTTCAAGAATGGAAAGATATTATATAAAAACCCTAGCACAACTCGAATGATCAAAAGAATCGATAGCTACGCAGCAGCATCGGATTTATACTAATTTTGCATATAAAACTTATCAAACAATCAATCATTCTTAATAATATATCTCGAAGGAATTGAGCTATCAGACATTACATACATCCCTACTGAAGAGGATTCAAAATAAATAGATAGGGCAGTGGAGAATATCAATAAAGTATTCAACGAAGTCAAATAAAGAGAGCACTATAGTATGACTATCAACGAGTACAATATGGAGCTCCAAAAAATGGTATCATTCAAATCCGTAGGCTTTGGGTTTCTCTCCATTACTGTTGTCCTCATCATTAGCTTCTTGCACTACCTAGAAATAAAGAGAGTCCTGCATAATAGGAAAATTATTTGATTTTGTATTCTATATTTAACAGTAAATATCTAAAAAATACATAAGATCATCTATAAAATCTAGTAGCTCTTGAGTTTTATTATAAATTTTGTGTGCTGTGCTTGCTATTAAACCCACTCGATGATGATGAAGCCAGGGTTGTAATAGGAGATGGGGTTAAACGTTTTTCAATTCCTGTCAGAATATATTGTCCTTTTGTTGATAATGTCGGCTTTTTCTTTAGGCATTCATCATCGTCATGTAGTCTGATACAATAGCTCACGTTCTGCGATTTCTTCCTCAATTATTATATTCGATTCATTGCGTCCTGCATCGTTGTTCGGTCTTTGGGATTTTCTACGAGGCAATTTCTGAGTATCTCCATAAATTGGTGAGAGTACTATGAGCTGAAAGAGGACAAATCAAAGTTAATCCTGCCCATCTTCAAGCTAGTTTTATCCTCCGTATAGTAGAATTTTATTTTATCCAAAGTCATGAGCTACAAAATAATCATGGCAATGGCAAACAGATCGGCTTTATAAATATCGAGTTGGGGCTAGTACTCTAATCTTTGTATGAACTGCAACTGCTCGGGAGATAGAATCATCTCGTCGATCAGAGATTTGTCTGTTAGTGCTTTGTAATACGCAGTATGTTTATTTTATTTTTCGATTTCTATTGTGTAGACTTTGACATATCCTTCGGGACTCAAGAATATCTTATCGGATCGATAGTCTCCAAATACGATGGCATTATTTTTCAAAAATAAAGCGAGGTCTAGTAAGCTGGACATAATATAGATGAGTTCCGATTAGCTAAATCGACTGTCCCTGACCTTTTTCTTCTCGATGGCTTGCTTGAGGGTAAAATTGTAGTAGTTACAAAATGTGTGCACTTTGGTATCCTTGATGCACATGTGATTTTCTATGGATATTAGAATAGGTGGTACATTTACGAACCTAGCTGAAATGTATTTTGGCTAGATTTTTATGCTATTTCATCTGTATTTTCTGCAGGAATTCTGAGTATGCCTCGCAGCGAGTATCCCCGTCCATGAAGGTTTTTTGATAATCCATTATATACTCATAGGGAGGTTCTTTAAACCTAAATACCTCTAGAATACCAAAGTTCGCATCGTCTACTTTTTGTACAAAGTGCAGCTTCTCCTAAAAATTTCGACGTTACTATACTGAAACGTTATCTCCCATTAACTTATTTCGTATAATTGTTATAATCTTTATATTTAAAAATTATCATTTAACTTATGCCTTATTCTAATCGATGCTTGGTCCAGCAAATTTTATCGCCATCTGCAATTTTATCATTTCCTACATTTATTGCGGATATTTTAGCTCAATTTACAATTTTTTGCCCTTCTATTATATTAATACTCAATATATTTTAATATTATATTAGTATTTCATGTTCTTTCCTGTAACTGATGCCAAGAGGAACAATAAGGTTAAATTTCGTAAGATCCCTCGCAATAAACTCAAAATTTGTTCCAAAGTCTCTTCTTTACCCAAAATCTAGCACTCCATCTCCATTTCTACCAACGCAATAACCAAGCTCAGGACGAGTCCCAACATCAATAACATCCAGTTCCATACTAGTCTAGCCAGTTCCATCGTTCAACCCAATTTACCCTAGGAATTGCACATGCCAATAATCGAGCCCACCGTCAAAATATTTTCCGGCAAAGAAAACAAAGAAAACTGCTAGCCTAAATTATTAAAGCTGTCACAGTCAGAGAACCTAGTGTATAACTTCAAGACAAAAAAACAAAAATTAACAAATAAATTGCGGAATCAAGTGTTCGTTTAGATTTTAAAGAACAAAATTGATGCTTGGGACGTATCTCCTTCACCTGGATTAGCATTTGGCTTTGATTAGAATAATATATCCGCTAATTTAGAAAGCTATCAATCTGAATATCTCCAACTCTGACTTGATAATTAATTTTTACTACTATCTCTCTATTTTTATGAACTGAGCAATTATATGATTTGCAGAAATTATTAATAAAATGAATAAAAATACTTAAAATATTTAATCAACAAGGATATATACCCCATTTTTGATTATTTTTTTATAATTTTTTGCCTAAAATTACATGAGCTCCTTTAGTGACTTTTAACCCAAAGATTTCAAGCACATATCCTGGCTTACCGACTGATTCTATTAAATATGCGTTTTTGCATGGAACTAATTTCCATAATTAAGTGTTTTAAACTTTGTTTTATGTCCTAACGTCAGCATAAACTGGAGCGTCTGATTTAGAACTATGGTTTGGTAATCTAACAACGAAACCTTTGGCTACATTTACCAGATAATAAGTTGAGGGACCTGCCTCCTTGATATAAAAGAGCTGGTTAGGACCTCCATGGTAATTATTGACGACCATATTATTCTTTTTTAATCCATTTATAAAATCGTTGGTACTCGTGGATTCTAACACTTTTCTCTCGGCCAAATAAGGAATTATTTTGTACTTAATGATAGGACTTGGAAATTTTGGTGGAGCAATACAATTAGCAAATATTAATTTATGCATGGATTCAATGTTCAGATAGGTACTTAAATCCAATTTAGATTACTGAGGTTAAGATTTTTTATTAATTTATTCTTCATATTATTTTATGAAGTCCTTTTTTAGCCAGTTCATGGTATTTGAATTTATACATATTTGATAATCTGTTAATTTTTCATTACCAATCTGTTTAGTATAGTTAGTTTCTCCTAAGTTCTCACTTTTCTTTTAATTGGTCGATTGTTACTCACTCCAACCGACATATCCGATTCCTGTCTTTTTGCAAGGAGGATAATATTCTTATAGGCAGAGATTTTTTTGTTCTATATTATATGTTCAAGTTGTACTTTATTGATTTTTTTCAATGAGTCCTGCACTTATATTTTGAGTAGATTGAGCAATGATTATCTTTAATATCTCTTCAGGCTTGATGTTGCTGACATATAACGACTATTTCTGAAATTAATTCATCTGATGCTAGCTTAGAGCTTTTTTGTATTTATTTATTCATACTTACTTTTAAAAATCCAAATTAAAATTAAATTGCAACGGTATAATTAAAATACTTATATTAATACTTAGAGTTTTTAAAAATATCTATTCAAGATGGATATATCGCCCATTTTTGATTGTCTTTCGATTCTTTTTTCCAAACTATTACGTGAGTTCCATTGCAACTTTTTTAACGATTCAAATCTAATACGTACCCAGGTTTTCCCACTGATTATATTAAATAGCTATTTTGGCAAGGCACTAATCTCCAAAGTTACGCGTTTTATATGAAATTTTATGACCGAGGGTTCGCGTAGGTTGGAGCATCTGATTTGGCATCAGGGTTCGGCAATCGAACAACGTAGCCCCTCGCTAAATTCATGAGATAGTACACTCCAGGGTATGCTTACTTGATATAAAAGAGTTGATTAGGCCCTCCGTGGTAGTCATAAATAATGAGGTCGTTCTTTTTATAGCCATTTATCCAGTCGTTCGTACTCGTCACATCCAAAACTTTCTTCTCATCCAAGTACGGTATTATTTTGTATTTTATGAAGGGGCTAGGGAATTTAGGGGGTATAATGCCTTGACTGAATATTGGGTTTAGTTCAAAACTGATATTTCTAAAATTTTGTTCATCCCAAACAGATTTATTGCGATTTTCTTCTTGCATTTTAAAATATTTATCTATACCTTCCTTGCCTGCATTCTGAGGCATTTTATCCCATTGAGCATATGGGCTATTCTGTTTCTGTTCTTCTTTGTTCCCTTCATCTATTTATAGCCAATTAAAAAGAGCCTTTCCAATATTCTTATTCAAACTGTTATTCATATTATCGGATCTCCCAATTTGCATAATATATTTATTTTCGCCCAACTTATCGTTTTTGATATCATTGATAGTTTTTTCTTCTGACCAGCCTAAATATTCCACCTCTGATCCCACTTATTTTTTAGGGGCTTTATACTCTTATAACTGAGGGTATAATTATTCTAGAATATTTAAACACTTTACTTTTATCGTGTTTTTATACCCGCTACGCACTTATATTTTCATTTGTGTGCGATAAGATATATTGTATAACTTCAGGTTTTATTGAGTTATGGTACTGCTCATCTACAATATCTGTTTCTACTGTTTTTTTTATCAGTTTCTCTTGGTTGTTGTACATTTGAGGTTGCTCTCTTGGTTTTTGTTGGAATTGTTCTGCTTTTTGATTGTTTTGATTGTAGTTTTGCTGTCCATAAAATCCTTGCTGGCCATATGTCACTTCCTAACCATACCCATAATTATTTGCTTGACCATAAGGCTGTCCATAAGGCTGTCCATATGGTTGTCCATAAGGTTGTCCATAAGGTTGCTGTATGTTTGGTTGACCGTAAGGAGGTTGCTGATAGGATTGATAAGAGGGTTGTAGATTAGTTTGTTGAGCAAATAATTGGCCAAGATTCTGATGAATCTGATTAAATTGATCTGGGATATATTGATTGTTAGGCTGGTTACTAAAGTAAGAAATTGATTTACTAGAGTTGAAACTGTTGTTGGTGAGGAGCACCATAGTTGGGCTGGGAAGCTTTTTTTTATTATCCAAGAAAGAAAAATGGATTCATATTTATTTAGTTTATATACTTCTTTATTTATATATTGAAAT
>ERZ724506.594-NODE-594-length-12630-cov-7.939642_pt1 | contig 12630 bp, 4 predicted proteins | sample MGYA00376039_ERZ724506 | MGnify/ENA primary metagenome ERZ724506 (study PRJEB28724, sample SAMN07190887) | wastewater metagenome | isolation source: effluent of sewage treatment plant in Hong Hong | place: USA: Christiansburg, Virginia | collected 2016-03-01 ... | reverse complement strand
TCTTGTTGTATTTGGTAACATAGATTTTATTTAGTCCGACACTTTAATCAGAATATATTACAAATAGTTAAGTTATATTGAAGATTAAACAAATATTAAATAAACTGAATTTAAAGAATGATTTTTTAAACCAGAAAATAAAAACTAAATGTTAATATATCACATCACAAGGGCTAATATAACTTTATCTTTGTATTTTAAATTTGAAATATAAAATCTAAAGAATAAAGAATTAGAATAAATTTTCGAAATATTCAATAGTATTCTTTATTTGATGAAAAATAATAACATTTTCAAGCAATAAAATAATCATTTTTAATTGAATCATATTTTAAAATAACGTGAGTACTAGAATAGAGTTAATATTAGATGGTGTTAATAAAACGGCCTTAATTAATGCATTAGAATAATATAACGGTTTTATCGAAGCTTTAAAAGATTATAATTATGTTTAAAAAATTATTGAATAATTCAACCAAAATGTATATTAATTATTTTTAATAAAATAAAATCTGCGTTGCATAAATGACTTTGATTAATATGATTAAGATTTTTACTTAGCAAGTACCGCCTCTGATTTATTTACTTCTAAAGACAAAAGCTAGTTATTAGTATAAAAATCATAAATAAAGCCATTAGACAAAGATATTTGGCTAGCTTTACTAACTAATCTAAATATATAAAATGCAGAATTAGTTTTAAAAATAGGCGAATTGAATAATTAAGATCAATAAAAAGATAAAAAAATATAGTTCAAGAAAATAAGTATGTATGATTTAGAGAAATAAATCGTTTTAAATTAATACAGTAAAGTCTTTGAGAATATTAAATATGGCTTTTTTAATATAGATAAAAAAGAAATAAAGGAGCATAGTAAAAAAATTAACAACAATATACAATTAGATATCCAGATTTGGTTTAACATTTCAAATAAGTTTGATCTAATAACTAGGAGTTTTGAAAATAAATAAAATATAATTAATAGAGATAATATAATGACTAAAGAAATACAACAAAATAATGATATTACTATATGAAAGCAACTTTATGAGCTTAAAATGTGTTTTAATTAAGAGATATTAAATGATTAGGAAATATAATACCCATTATTGCTAGACACAGTTAATAACATAGAATATTATTACAAACTACATAGAGAATAGCCAGAATCAGATAATAATATAACGATTCAAATTCTTCTAAACCCATATTTAGATTTTAAGATTCTAAATATAGAATAAATATTTGAATATTTTTATAAAATTAGTATATTAGTAACAAGTATTATAAGTGATATTTAAGAAATGTATGAGGATTATATTTAATAAAATAATAGTATTATCATTAACATTTAGAGCGTAAGAATATTGCTAACTGTTATTTAACCTTATATGGCTGATTATAAATTACTAGAATAAATACTAAATGATATTTGAAACTTATAGTTAGTGATAAAAATTACACCTTAAGCTTTAATGTACGCATTGAACCTCATGGGATATAGATATTAGTGGAAGGAAATGGGAACAATTGATTTATTAGACTATATTTAAAAATGTATTTGTATAAGGGGGTTTAATTTTCAGATTAACAATACTAATTCATTTTATTATAAAAAATTAATTTAAAATTATGAAAGACTCTATTGAGTTTTTATCAATATTCAAAAACTGTTGAATTCTAATACTAAATATCGGTAACATAGAAGAATAAAAGTTTACAAATAAAATTAAACACATTTCTTATTAACTCAAAAGCTTAGGCATTTAATCAAGTAAATGATCAACAATAAACAGATAAGAAATAAAAAATAAACTGTTTCTAAAAATCAACAATCATTTTGTCTTAAGATTAGTTTTAAACAATAAACAAGACAAGAATAAAGGTTATCAAACTATATTTTATAGACCAAATAACATGAAGTAAGAGTATTATATTTTCTTTACTATAATATACAATTATTTATCAAGGGTTATTAACAACTATTTCGTTTATTAATTAAAAATTGGTTATATTGGAGTTGCGTCGTATAGCTTTATTTAAGGATAGTTTTAAGGAAAAATTAGACTAATAGGTGAGAATTTAAATCCCGTATAAATAGAACATCATATTGACTAAATATTAATTAAATTTATTGAACTCTTTGACTAAGTGGAGAATAACTTATTAGAAAAGCAGATGTCAGATATTTAAAAGTAATTTAGTTTTATCAATGAAGAATTATAGTAAGCTTCTTATAAATACTCCTCGAGAATAATATAGTAATAAGGCTAATTATAATTATTAGCAGGTGAGTAAATTAAATAATTAGCTAATGACCATTTACTAAATAATAAGTAAAGGATAACCATAGATGCAGACCATACCTTTATTAACGAAGAATGAAGAACATGAACAATAAAAAGCTTATAGAGAGTAGTGATTATATTGTTGTCAATTCATTATAAGATCTTTATTAAAAAGTAAAAAATAGCAATGAAAAAAATTAATAAAAAATATTAATTGATTTTTAAATTTAGATTGAAAATATTTTTTTATAATTATAAATTTAATTTATCCATGAAATATTAACATGCCTAATATAATAATTACAATAGTTAAAATCTATAGCAAAATTATTAATAAAAAAATAAAAATAAACTTTTATTACTTGTATTTATTTTTCTCTGCCTCATATTAATTGTGCCTTATATCATTTATAACAATCATATCACTAAGAGAAAATAATCGCAATTTAATAAAAAAATTTAAAGTCTGAATTAAATCAGCTAAATAAATGTTTGCTCTCCTCTGACTAGCAATTATATTTTTAGTCTATATTAACTTAACGAAATTAAAGTCTTGTTAATAAATACATAATAAAATAATAATAAAATCAATTTTTATAAATCTATAGATACAGGTTTCCTTGATTTTAATTCCCAAAATAATTAAGCAGCATTTTTACTTACAAATGTTATAAATGAAAATTTTAATTCTCTAAAAGAGAAAAATTAGTTTGAAACAATTCATCCTTTCAAAAATCAATACCAAATAACTTACGAAAGTATTAATTTTTTATTTTAATTTGAAAAAAAGAATTTAGATAAATCTTTATAATTCATAACCTCATAATTTAATTATCCGAATTTCTCAAAAGAGAAAATAATAAAGTAACTAGGCAATATAAATAATGAAATTAAGTTTAAATTTAACATAAAACAATAATAAATAAAATAATATTAATTTCTAAGTACTATTATTGAGCCTCATTTTAAGTAAACATAGATTTTTAATAATTTAGACAATAATAATATAGATATTAATTAACTCAAAGCAAATCTTTAAAAATATTATTAAGATAATTATATAAATGACAAAATAGGTTTAGTTATAATAGGTAATATAAACATTGATAATACTTAAATTTTATTATAAAATAATTATAAGAATTTATAATTGAACTTTAAAAATTTATAAGATTAGAATAAAAATAACAAAAGTTAGAAATTGATTAAAAAACCAAATACAAAATAATTTTTAATATTCGCCGATGGTTCCAAAGAATTCGTTGCACAAGCTTTTTTTTCTTTTGAATTAAAAGGTGTTTAAGATAATAAATACCAACCTCTTAAACTATTATAATTAATAAACAAATTATCCTATTCTTAATTAGATATGTTCGATAACAATGAAAAACTTCTTAATGGCGGCTATGCTAATCTTGATCTTTCTTTTCAACACAGAAATCAATTTTTTATTACAATAAAATCAACATATTTAGAAAATAATACATGATTATTTTAGAGAATGATTCTTAACATGAATACATTAAGAAAGGCATTGTATGATTATGATTGGATAGTTGAGTTTATCAATGATTTTAACAAATATAAATATTCGAATTTTATTATATAAGATTCTGTGTAAAACAGTTATGATTTTCCTATTAGTAATGATGCACAAATCAACCCAGTTTTAGCCTATGATTTAATTAATATTGATAAATAAAATTTTAATAATTTATGGCTATAATAAGAAGAATTAAAATTAATTGATAAATAAACATGGTTTGAATTTTTAGATAACCTTAACTTTGAAAAAGCTAAATTTGTATTTAAATTAAATAAAGGTGATTTTTAATATAAATTAAACAATTCTGAAGAAATATGAAAGTTTAATATCTTTTAATTAGGAGTAAAAAATTATGAAGATATTATTTTAGGTAAAAAAAGTGAAAGCTTTAAAAATGTGATGTATGATATTTTTGAAATAGATGAAACTGCTTTGTAAACTATCTAAAAGTTTATTAATAATTTTAAATTTAAAAAGAAATTCTTAATTAATATTAATACAAAATTTGAGATAATTACTCAATGTTTTGGCAAAGAGATTATAAAAATAAATAGAGATAATTTATTGACTAAAGAAATATAGACTAGTAATGATTAGGTAGTTTTAGAGGAATTAAATAAACTCAAACTATGTTTTAGATAGGAAATATAAAATGAATAGTAGTTATACTATCCAATTCTATTAGAAACTATTAACAATATAAGTTATTATTTTAAAATGTATAAAGGATAGTTACAGAACAAATAATCTATCGTATTTAGATTAAAATTCAATCCTTATACGGGTTAATCAAAGCCAAGCTATATTTAAATATTTAATGAAAGTTATAAGCAAATAACATTATTATTGAATATTAAATATTATTTGTAATATGATTATTTAAAACATTATAAATAAATTGAATTTGATTTTAGTTTTAAATTTAATTTTAATGAAGTTTTATTAATAATTACGACAACAAAATTTTAGTCTTATTAATTAATAAAAAATCTAATTGAAAATGAAAACATTTAAAGAAATTCATTTTCTTACAAATTTTGAGATATTATTTATTAAGATTGATATTTGAAAATAAATTATCCAGACATAAAAAAATATAAATTTGTTGACTCAAAGCTTGAATTTATTTTAAACAATCTTAATATTTTAAATGTTTATTTAGCCTAAAATATTAATGAAAAATATATAAATAATTGACAGTGAAAAATCATTGACCAGTTATAGATTGAGCCATGATAATTATTAAATATATTTGATAACTTTAGTCTAGATGTATTATTTATAGGCAACATTGATTATTAAAAATCATAATAATAAATGAAAGAAATAAACTAATAAATAATAGGTCTTTAAATATTCTCTTAAAAAAGTGAGAATTTAAATTTAAATTTAATTAATTACAAAATTGCTTTTAAATATGATTAACATTATTTATTTAGAACATTTATGTATAAGGGTAAAGATAAATGAGACGGTTTCCTGTCATTATTTTAAGTTAAATAATAACACACAAATCTCATGTTTATTTATGCATATAAACTAATTTATTTTTAACTAGACCTCTTTTTTAAGGATAAATACAAAGAACATAATACTTCAAACAATATAATCAAAGTTATTTTTTATAATGATTTTATTGTACCTGTTGGAGTAATAATGCTAGTAGGTAATTTTATATAACCTATATATATTTTAGAGTAAATAGATGAGTTATTGGTTGAGTTTGTTTAACTGTTCAAAAACTAAGATGACAAAATAATAGAGAAACAACTAGATGAAATAAAAAAACAAACCTAAGATATAAATTATACTTTAAACAATGCTGCTTATTTATACACATAATGAATAGATAAATTTGAAAAAGAAGGTTTAAATTTAACAGGGTAATAAGTTAAAGATCTTTTAGAGGAACACTTTATATAAAATAATAAGAGAATTACCATAGAAATTAGTCCTTAGTTTAAAAACCAGAATTTATGAATGAAGAAAATTGTAAATAAAAAAATAATAGCAAGTAGTTAATATACAGTCGTTAAATCAATACACCATATCTATAAAAAAAATAAGCATTTAAATGAACAACAGAAACAATAATAAATTATAAACAATATTTACATATTAAAATAATAATTTATGATTTTAAATAAAATGAGCTTTTGTTAATTATATAAAAATAAATTAACAATTTTTAATCATCTTGTGATTTTTTGTATTGTTTTAGTGATAAGATTTTACTTTTATAATAACGACTATAATAATAATAGCATTCAAATTTTGTATTAATTATTTTATCTTTTTTAGATAGAAAAATATCTTGCTTTAAGGAAATCTCAAATTTAAAACATAATTTGAATAAATAAAGCAAATTTTATTAAAACAACGAATTCGTAATTTTAATTATAATATATTATCATTTAAGTTCATTATATAAAGGGTCATTTGCTTATAAATTCATCTTTTATTGATTTGATTTTAATTTGTTAATTTCTAACTTAATTTGCTTCTTTAATAATAACATCATTTAAAATAAGGTCGTATTTTTATTAATATAAGCTATTTATTGTTTTAGGAAGTTCACTATTATCTAAATACACTGTATTAAAAGAAATACCCTAAAATTGATTTAGATTAAATATTTTAATTTCGTTTATATTTGCTAAAAATAATAGCTTAAAAGTATATAAGAAAACATTTGATAGAGAGTCACTCTTTATATTATCAGGCTGATAAAATCAATTCTCTATTCTATCAACCAACTTTTTTATTAATTAAAAATTAATTTATATAATTTAATGGTTAAAATTTTCTTCAATATAATTTATTTTATTGAATTTTTATTTAATCAAAAATAATCTATTAATAAATTATAATATGATTTAGAGTACTAATAAATTCAACCCAAAACACAACTCTTAAATTGAGACCATTTTAGACCATAAAAGTAAGTTTAAAAGTTCTCAGATAACATCCAGAATGTTTAAAGACCTGCAAGCTAGTCTATGACAACCTCGCTAAATGTTATCTCATCGAGGCAAAAGAGCTAAACTTCCTCAAGAGCTTTGATTCAGTATTAAGACCAAATCTTCTCATTCAAATTTTTATAAAACCAAAAATCCAGTTTAAAATAAATGTCCATATTTAGTCATAAAATAATGTTAAGAAAAGGTTCATTTTTAGTCCAAATTTCAAACAAAGTCTAAAAAGCCATTTTCATGATCAGCACCCATTACTAAATCTTCCACTATAAGTTAGCTAATAAGCAATGGACCAATATTGTAATTGATATTTAAAATCTTTGTAAAAATTCACTAAAATAAAATCTGACCAAAATTTTGCAAATACAAATTGAAGGCTCTTTTCAGCTTCGAGGAATTTATCTTATTGAATAAAACGATAGAGAATATAATGATTTTTTAGAAAGTATAGAGGAGCTTAAATTTTTAGGCAATATTTAGCCTATATTAACTTTTGTTTAGGAGATAAAAGGAGTTCCACAAAGCTACAAAGAGATTTTCTAAGCAGATAACAAACTAAAAACTGATGGAAAGAATAATAAAAATGAAAATGAAAAAAAATAAATTTAAAGCTTAAAAATTCTACCAATAATAAAGACTTAGGATAAAAAGAAATTTGAACTAAATAAACCAAAACTTGTGACTGTTAGTTAGCAAAAAATCATGCTTAAATAATAAAATAAAGAGATTGAAAAAAATGATATTAATAATAAAGAATAAGCCAAAAATAAACTAAATAAAAATTTGGCTAAAATAAATGAGAAATTTAAAGATATCAAAAGTGAAATTCAAAAAGTTTCAAATTAACAAAAATAAATTCCATAAAAAAATAATTATTAATTAGAACAATAACAAGAGTTTAAAAATGATGAACTTGATGAAGATGAAGTTAGTATTGAGAACTTTTAATAAATCGAGAAAGAATTAGACTAACTAACTAATGAAAATGAATTCATTGAAATTAACTCACTTTAAAGTAATTCTGGTACAATGTTAAAACAAAACAACTCCTCTTTAAAAAGTGAAAATAAAGTGAAAAATTAATCTAAATACAAATAAAAATATGACTCCGAAGAAAGTCAATAAGATTAAGAATACTCTGAAGAGGAGAGATAACATAAATAAAATGATAATAATAAGCAATATATTAAAGAAGATTATGATAGTTATGATGAAGATAATTTTGCTCATTAAAAATAAGAACTTTATCAAAGTTAATAACATTAAGCAAATACTAAATATCAAAATTAATATTATTCAGATGAAAACTCAGCTTAATAATCTAAATATAGATCTCTATCAAAAAGTTAGGATAAAGAAAACTAATATTCTATGGAAAATTCTTACAAAGAAAATGATGATTTTAACAACTAGCCAAACTCTAATAAAAACTCGCAAATAAAATTAGTAAATAAAAATTAAGATAATCATAAAATTCTAGAAGAATCTTTATTGAGCAACGCTTCCAAAGATTCTCAGGACTATTTAAACAACCAAAGCAACTTTGAGTATTTAAAATAATTAAAAATGAATTTTGAATAAGAAAATTTTGAGTCAAACAAAAATGAATACAATTTTCCAATAGAGACAAAAATCTATACACAGGGAAAGACAAAATAAGAGACTATATAAAAAGCCTGATAACTTCTGTATGATGATCTTCTTAACTGTTATTATGACCCAAAAACAGGAGAGTATTTTGCAGAAGAAAAATAATTTAAATAATAAAAAAATATTAAATTTCTAATTCTTGCTTTTAATTTCTTTTATTTAATCTTTTATTGAAAATAATTTATAATTATTTTATATTTGAAATTTTAAAATGAAATTAAAACTAGACCACGTTAACTCTCATCATAAACTCAAGTTCAAAAACGACCTGGACTGACCTGTGATAACAGAAAACTGTTTAGAAAGGAACTGGATTGACCTTGGAGAGGAGGATGATGATCTTGATTTTAACTTTTACTGGATAGCTGTCATAAAGCTGAAAAGTATCTTTAATCCAAGAATGAAGATCAGGCTGAGAAATGACCAGGTTTTGAACCATTTTCCCAATCATTTCGAGTTAACAAGAAAAGACCTCATGATTTGAAACATAAAGAAATACTGACCATTATAGAAGAACATCTAGCTTGTTGATGGCTCAGTAATGGAGCTAACAACTAATATAGTCCCCATGACTTATATTCTTCCTTAAGAGTACCCCTTGTTTATGGAAGAGTTTCAAAAAGACATAGAAATAAAATGGATTCTCAAGCCATCAAACCAGTCCTAAGGTAAAGGCATTTAAATCGTCAACAAAATCTAATAGGTTAAATAACTAAACTAATAAATAAGTTAGTCGTCATAAGGGATAAACAAGCAATCAACATTTGTCATTTGCAAGTATATAGACAATCCTTTTCTTATCCAAGGCAAGAAATTCGATCTTAGAACTTATGTGCTGGTCACCTCCTTTAGGCCCTTAAAGGTCTGGTGATATTGAGACGGTTTTGCAAGAGTTTGTTTTGAGAACTACAAACAAGACAGCAGCAGCTCAGCAACACAGGATTTGTATAGCCATCTAACAAACGTTTCATTTTAAAAGTACTCTTCAAAATACAATGAAATTCATGGAGGAAAATGGTCCTTGAAATCTTTATTTGGATATTTTGAAAGAAATTTTGGAAAGATCAAAACTGACAAGCTGAGAAAAGATTTGGACCAAATTTACTTGAGTTCTTTAAAAGCTGTTTAACCAGTAATGCAAAATGATAGACATTGCTTTGAGCTTTATGGATATGATATTTTAATAGATGAGAATTTGAAATGCTGGCTCATTGAGGTCAATGCTTCTCCATCTTTGGTTGGAACAACAAAGAGTGATTTTGCTTTCAAAAAAACACTTTTTAATGACCTTCTAAATGTTGTTATTCCTAAAGAATTTGGATAGGAAAAGACAGCAAACGTGGCCAGTACAAATAAGGAACAGTTTGTTGGAGATTTTGAGTAGATTTATAATGAGGCTAAAGACCCAATAGGCTAGAAAATGATAAGACCAAAAACTGTTATCAAATAGTCAAACTATTCCAGAAACTTTTATTAATAATTTTATAATTAAAAATCTATATTAAGAGCTTTTTATATTTTTGTAAGTTTTAAAGTTAATTAGCTTTAGTATTTCATTTAGAATATAACTTAATGGATTATTTTTGTTGATCGATTTAAAGCAGCTTTTAAAGCTTAATATTTTGAAAGAAAATAAATTAAAATTTAAATTTCATATACTCTTTTTATATAATTTACATAAGTTTAAGATTTAATTACTAAGAAAAATATTTTTGTTAAAGCCATTTGCTTATCTAAAGCTTCTTAAATTATAATATTTAAGTCAGTATGTTGCATAAGTAATTTTTTAATTAAAACTTAATAAAATTCTCTTTCTTATATAATCTTATTTTTAAGTAAAATTTTGGAAAAATTGATAGAATTTCCTAATAAATATAAAATATAAAATAATAATAATATAATTATGCAACAATAGGATACTTAGTAACAAATAGATCTATTATAAGAGATGGGCTTTGAGCCAGACAAGATCCAAAAAATCATAGCTTAATATCCAAACAAAAATCTCGAGGATTATGTTGACATTTTAGCTAACAGCACGACTTAGTAAATATAAGATAGTTAATCGGAAAATTAAACTTAATAAAACATAGCTTAAAAAGTATCATAGCTGACAGATGAGGAGGCCAGACTTAAGGCCATAGAGCTACAAAAATAGCTAAGAGAAAAACACTTGGCAATTGAAAAAGAAAGAGCGGAGGAACAAGAAAGAATGAAGAAGCAATAAGCCAAAGATGCTGCTGAGCACAAGCGACTTCAAAAAGAAAGAGATTAATAACTACATTTGGATATACTGAGGAAACAAAAAATGGATGATGAGAGAATTTAGAATGAAATATGAGCAAAACTAGAGCAGCAAAGATGAGAGAAATTCGGAGAAAATGAAGCTGTTTTAAAAGAGCAAAAAAATACTGAAAATGAGATCGAGGATTTGTATGAAAAAATGTACAAGTTTTATTGACTAGGAAAACTTGATGAGATGAAGACCTGTATTAAGACCATTGTGTTGTATTTAGGAAATATTGTCAAAAATCCTCAAGACAAAAAATATTGACAAATTAACAAAGAAAATGTTAATTATTAAAAATGAGTAGGGGAAGTTATTTGTGGCGAGTAAATGCTAATAGATTGTGGCTTTGAGAATGATTCAGAAGGAAAAAGACTTCAGCTTTGTTAAGACAGTCTAAACGATAAGAACACTTAAAACTAAGAGGAGTTTTAGACCACTAAGGTTTTTCAAAAAATTAAACAAAATTTGGAGTTTTTGGAAAATAAAATGTAAATTCTCGAAAATTTATAAAATTAAAAATAATTAATATTTTCTTTTGTTTTTAATGGTCTGGATCTCTAGGAGCTGTTTGAGTTATTCAGGTCCTATCACAAAGTTGGTACTGTCTCGGATTTGAACTGCAGATTGACGAGGTCTTCAGTAGGACTCTAGCTCCTCTTCTAATACATCTATTCAATCTCTCATTTATTGATACTGGTTCAAGATGCTACAAACTTGGGTCTTGAGACCAGCAATATCACCTTGCTCAAATTTCAAAGTTTCTGAGTTCTGAGACTCTGTTAAATGAAGCTAATCAATGTGTAGAATTTTCATGGTCTCAATTTACTTCTATGACTTGAAAGCTTGCTACTATACAATTTAAAGCTCATTTTTGATACTATTTTTTCATTGTTTTTTTATATTTAATTTCTGCTTGATTTAGACTTGAATTTGATTCTTAAAAAGTTCAAAAATTAAGTTGAAAGATTCTCTTTATAATTTGAGAACTTTTTTGTCAATTTTCTCAATCAATTTTGATGGGTCTAAGTTTTACATCTTTATCTATGCTTTATTATCATAGTGTTCTTGAATCTGTTAAATTTATTCATTGTTTTTTATTTGCATTTTTTTATATTTATTTTTACTGTTATCTTTTATGAGAATTTATTCTTTAATTGAGTTATTTTGTTCCTATTGTTATATTGGTTGCAACTATATAAAAGGCTATTCAGTATTCGGTTATTATAATAATCTTTATTATTCACTTATTTGTTCTTTTTTATTCACAAGTAAAATCTCTTCTTTTTATTCCAACAAATTCTATGTTATTTATTATGCTGAAATTTCTTATTAAATAATCTTTCTTTATAAGTATCTTTTTTATGGAACTTTTTCTACAATTTTTTTATTTTTATCTTTAATGATATTTTCTATAGGACTTATCTCAAGATCTTTAGTTTCTTAAACTTCTACTTATTTTTCTCCTTATGTTGTAATTTTCTTATCTAAATTTTCATTTTTATTATTCTTGTTATTTTCAGCTTATATTTTATCATCATTTTTTAACTTAAATTTGTGCTAATTTTTATCTTATTAAATTCAATTAGTTTTTATATTTTTTCCAGCATCATTTTGCAAACCTTCTTGCTTTTTAACCCTTTATTACTTTGATCTCTTTTACTATACAACTTCTTCTTACCCAGAAGACTCCTCAAAATCTTAATTATTTTATCTGAAAAACTTTAAATCTAGCTTAGTGTTATCCAAGTCACCTCAATTCTTCACAAACATTTTCATGACTACAATTTCATCATTGAATCCTAGCCATTGACATATCTTCTTAAAATCAATTAGCTACTCACCACTCATTGCCTACTTTATTTACTTGAGCTTTCCTTTGCC
>ERZ724506.592-NODE-592-length-12644-cov-4.061959_pt1 | contig 12644 bp, 9 predicted proteins | sample MGYA00376039_ERZ724506 | MGnify/ENA primary metagenome ERZ724506 (study PRJEB28724, sample SAMN07190887) | wastewater metagenome | isolation source: effluent of sewage treatment plant in Hong Hong | place: USA: Christiansburg, Virginia | collected 2016-03-01 ... | reverse complement strand
TGTTTGGTGGCCCGCCTGGACTTGTTGATTGCGTGAGACTAAACGTCATTGCTCCTGCTGCGGATGATTTGATATAAAACCAAGACGGACGAGGTTGAGACCCTAAACAGCCATAGTTTGGTCCAATTTGACCAACAGCAGTTCCTGTTACGTTTTGATACGTGAAAGGTGTTCCGACAGCAGTACAAAATGGAGTGGCTGAGGAACATAATGTTCCTTGAGAAAATACTCTTGTCGTTAAGAAAATCAATAAGACAATTGAAAGTAATTTTTTTGAATTCATGATGTATTGTTAAGTATAGTTTATGAAATTTTTTTATTAGGATTCATTTTAGCTTCTAATGAGTCAAGACCTTTTGCTTAATGTGTTTGCGTCAGTTTTTGTTTTACAGATGGAATAAGTATATCCAAATGTTTTTTGTAATAATCGCTAATAATTTCGTTGTAGTGACGAACACCCATCCACTTTTCGTATTTAGGAAAGTCTAGAGGCAATTCTTTTAATGTTATTTGGGACAGAAATTCCTCTGTTCTCCCTTGGTAAGCGTCATTTTCATCTAATTGAAAACTTTTGCCATTTGTATCAACTCTTTTTTGAACATTAGAATTGTTGTTGTCAGCATTAGAGACTCTTGTTTTTGTTGTACCTCGAGATTTTTCTCCACCACGGTTAGAATTACTTTCTTGAGAAAATAAACATTGACTTGTACTAAAAAATGCAATTGTAAGAAGTAATGTCGCTAATGATTTAAATTTTTTCATGTCTGATAAAATATATTTATTTAGCGATAAAAGTAGTCATTTTTACGTTTAGTTTTTTTTAAGACTGAAAATTATTTGTTAAAAACAGAGCATAAAAAAGGCCTTCTTAATTAAAAGAAGGCCTTTTTTTATAAAAAGTATGAGAACTATCTGAATAAATTCACAGTACCATGTTTCTCTATTTCTTGTCCATCAAAACCACTGGCTTTAACAAAGTAAAAATAAGTTCCTTCTGGTACTTCTGAACCACTAGGAGTTAATCCATCCCAAGATGCTTTTGGGCCAGCAAATTCATATAATTTTTGTCCCCAACGGTTAAATATTTGTAAAGATATTTCTTTTACTCCTGTTGATTTAATGTGGAAAATATCATTAGACCCATCACCATTTGGGGTAAAGACGTTAGGGATTTCTAAAGTCAAACCATCCTCAACAACAATAACAACACTTGCCGTATCAATACAAGGACCAGATGTTACAGTTAAAATAACTGTATAAGTTCCAGTTGTAAATGTATGATTAGGGTTTTGAGAAGTAGAAGTATTAGAATCACCAAAATTCCAGCTATATGCTGTAGCTCCAGAACTTCCATCTGTAAAGCTAACATCAAGCGGAGAAATTCCACTTGTTGGATTAGCTGTAAATGAAGCAATCACATTTGCTGCAGCTACATTAATTGTGGCAGTTGCAGAACAACCACTAGCCACATCAGTTACAGTTAATGTATATACACCAGCATCCATAACAATTGGATTTGAAGTTGTATTTCCTGAAACAATACTTCCAGAATTTGGTCCTGACCAATCATAGGTTACAACATTTGTAGAAGTTGTTGTTCCGTTTAAAGCAACGGTTGGTGTTCCACAAGGGATTGAAGTATTAGTTCCTGCATCCACATTTTGCGGAGGCGTTGAACTTCCGCTTACAGTATATTCAGTAGTAACTGAACACCCGCTTACAGCATCTACTACAACCAATGTGTAAATTCCAGCTGTGGTCACATCTAACGTTGATGTTGTTGCCGATCCAGGTAACCAAGTTTGAGTAAAGTTAGTTGAACTACTACTTGCATTTAACGTTACAGTTGAACTGTTTCCTCCACATCCAATGGTGCTATTTGTAGAAATAGCTGTTATTGTTGATGTTGGAGGTGTATTGTTTAAATAAACAGTAAAAGTGTTTGCTGTATTTGTTGCTGAAGATACACAACCCGTTAATGTATTAGTAACGGCTAATGTATAAACTCCTGCTGATGTAAATGTTGCATCGTTTATAGTGCTAGAAGTTACTCCGCCAGGTAACCAAGTATAAGCTAAATTAGCTGTACTTGAAGTAATAGTTGGAGTTATAGTTACTTGTGGATCTGTACAAGTAATCGTGCCATTATTTGCAGCTGAAGATAAAGAAATAACAGGAGTTGCGTTATCTAATATTACATCCACCACATTTGCATTTATACTTGATGCACAGCTGCTAACCGTGTTTGTAACAACAACACTATAAGAACCAGCAGCAGTAAATACCGGATTGGCAGTAGTTTCAGTTCCAGGAACAATGCCACTAGTTGGCGTCCAGTTATAACTTACAGGGTTAGCTGTAGTTGTAACCGCAACACTTGGTGTTGGATTTGCACATGTAATTGATAAAGAATTTGAAGCTAAAGTAACTACTGGAATTCCTGAATCTGCAATAACTTCAACAGTAGCTTGTGATAATGCACTACTTGTGCTGCAGCCGTTAACCGTATTTGTTACTACAACAGTATAAATACCCGCTGCAGATACTGAGATTGGAGTTCCTGTTACTGTTGTTGCACTTGGAGTTGTCCAAGTGTAAACTGTATTTGGATCGGTAGAGCTTGTAGCCGATAATGTAGCATTTGGCGAAGCGCAAGTTGTAGTTACAGATGATGCTGAACCTAAAGTGAAAGTTGGAGCAATGGTATTTGAAGGTACATTTACTGTAAAACTACCAACACATCCGTTTATATTGTCAGTCATAGTTACTACATAGTTTCCACTTGCATTCACCGTTGGGTTTTCTGTTGTACCATTAGTTATAGTGCCAGGTCCCGACCAACTATAGGCATAATTTGTACCAGTTGGAGTTGCAAATAAAGCAACTGTGTTTGTTAAACAAGTAATAGAAGCAGAAGGTGCAACGTTAGTAGGCACAGGAGTAGTGTTTATAGGCACAACAGCTGAATATACGGATTGACAATTAGAAGATGTATTTGTAATTGTTACATTATATGTTCCTGATAAATTTGCCGTTGTAACAGAACTTGTAGTACTGCCTGTTATTCCAGGCCCTGCCCATGAATAAGTCACAGGATCAGTTCCACTATAAGTTACACCAATTGCTACAACACTATTTGTACACGTGATTGAGTTTGTTATTGCATTAACAGTTGCTTGAGGTACGTTTGTAGATGAGTTTACTGAAACAGTTGATGTATTTGTACATCCTGAGGCGTTATCAGTTGCTACTAAAGTATATGTTCCAGGAGCGCATGCCGTTGTAATATAGTTTGTTGCTGTGCCGCAAACCCCGCCTATCCAATTTGCTGAGGAACCAGCGCTTCCAGAACCAGTTAGTGTTACAGATGCCACACCGCAAACCAATGTTTGAGTTGTTCCTGCGTTTACTGTTGGCACTGTTGTGTTTTGGGTTACAGCTTGAGAGCCAGTTACAGAACAACCATTTGCAGTATTAGTTACAGTATAATTATATATACCTGGCTGATTTACAGAAACTGTTCCAGTTCCAGCACCAGCGGTAATACTTGGTCCAGACCAATTGTAAGAAACAGGAGTTGAAGTTGTAGTTGCACTTGCATCAACAGAAGTTATAGTACAATTTAAACCACTAGTAACTGCACTTGCTACGGATGGTATTGCTGTATTTTGAGTTACAGCTTGAGATCCAGTTACAGAACAACCATTTGCAGCTGTTATTGTATAATTATATGTACCCCCTTGGTTAACAGTAACGGTTCCTGTTCCAGCGCCTGCTGTTATTCCAGGGCCAGCCCAATTATAAGTTACAGGAGTTGAAGTTGTTGTTGCACTTGCATTTACAGAAGTTAGGGTGCAATTTAATACTCCATTTACAGCTGGAGTAACAACTGGAGTAACTATATTTTGAGTAACAGCTTGAGAGCCTGTTACAGAACAACCATTAGTTGCTGTTAATGTATAATTATAAGTGCCTGGTTGATTTATAGCAATTGTACCTGTTCCAGCACCAGCCGTAATTCCAGGACCTGTCCAATTATAGGTTACAGGTGTTGTAGTTGTTGTAGCACTTGCATTAACAGAAGTTATAGTACAGTTTAATGCACCACTTACAGCGCCACTTACCGCAGGAGTTACAGTGTTTTGAGTTACAGCCTGTGAGCCTGTTACCGAACAACCATTTGTTGCTGTAACTGTATAATTATAAGTACCAGGTTGATTTACTGCAACTGTGCCTGTTCCAGCGCCAGCTGTTATTCCGGGTCCAGACCAATTATATGATACAGGAGTTGATGTAGTTGTTGCACTTGCATTTACTGATGCAACAGTACAATTTAAAACACTGCTAACTGCAGATGTAACAGCTGGCGTTAATGTGTTTTGAGAAACAACTTGTGAGCCAATAGTATTACAACCATTTGAAGTTACGGTATAATTATAGGTTCCTCCTTGATTTACAGAGATTGTGCCTGTTCCAGCGCCAGCTGTTATTCCTGGCCCTGACCAATTATAAGTTACAGGTGTAGAGGTTGTAGTTGCACTAGCATTTACAGAAGTCGTGGTGCAATTTAACACCCCACTTACTGCAGGTGATACGGCAGGAGTTGCAGTGTTTTGTGTTACAGCAACAGAAGCAATACTTGTACAAGTACCATTAGCTACTAAAACAGAATAGGTTCCTGCTAATGTTACTGTTGGTGTTGCTGTGTTTCCTCCTGATGATATTCCGCCTGCGGGTCCGGTCCAAGAATAAGTTGTTCCGCCAGATCCTGTCAATCCAACACTTGCGTTTGTACACGTCAATACTGCTGGAGATCCTGCATTTGCAGTTGGATTCGCATTTACCGTAATTGTATTTGTTTGAGTTGCTCTACATGAAGTACCAATTGTATATGTGACAGGAAAGGTACCAACCCCTGATGTGGCCGGACAAAAATTATTTCCCGAAACGCCAGTTCCCGAAAATGCTCCTGTTCCAAGTGTATAAGTATTAGAAGGTGTTAAAGTGGCACAAGAGGCTCCAGCACAAAAAGGACCAGGCGTTACAAATGCGGCATTATAGGGGTTTGTGACCGTAATTACAATAGATGTAGTAAAGATCGGACAAGTTCCTGTTTGAGGATTAAAAGTATAAGTTATTGTATGTGTACCGACACTTGCGGCGGCAGGGTTAAATACAGCGGCCCCCCAATCTGTAGTAGCAGCTATACAAGAACCACACGTAGATGTCCACGAACTAATACCTTTTATTGTACCAGGAGGAATATTAATAGTTTGACACGCGCCATCATCAGCCCACGTAAAGGGAGCTCCGGGTAGACTAGCATTGTTCGTCAAATCTGTAATAGAAACAGACATATTCGAAGAAGTGGTATTAGATTCACAAAAACTAAACTGGTTAGTAGCTGATGGACTCATATACGAAAACTGTAAAATTTCATCATAATTAAGAGTAAGACCTTGACAACCGCCGCAAGATCCAAATCCACCTATATAACTACTGTTCTCGAACCATTGAACGGAGTTTGTAGCATTAGTATTATTAATAAATTCAATTTTTACACCCGGAACGATTGGGTTGCCAAACGGTGCTAAATTGGTTGCATACATGGCTAAAGTACTACTGTTACAAGCCACGGTGCTAGGCATTGGTGTTGCAGGTACGTTATTTAACGGATTTGTTGAGGGGAAATTTACAATACCTGGACCTGATAAAACTGTAGGGCAAGTAATAGAACAATCTGTTGGGGGACTAGTTGCTGATAAGGCTAAGGTAATACAGCCAGATGTATTTGCGAAATTTGTAACCAGAATAATGTAATATTGACCAGCAGGTGCTCCATTAACATCAATTACTTCTGTTGGCGAAGGTGAATAACTGCAATCAACATCATTAGTTCCAGTTAAATTATTACAATTTGATGGACTAGTAAATGGCCCCCAACAAATAAAATCAACATCAATATCTCCAGCACCGCAAGTTGTACCTTGACTAAGGTTGAATTGGTAGTTTCCTGCTACTGTAGTTTTAAAATAAAACCAAGCAGGGTTAGGACTCGTTGTTAAACAACCATAATTAGGTCCTGCTTGTGATGAGTTATTTGTATTGTTCGGAAAAACAACACCAGCTCCGCCGGGTGCATCACAAAATGGCGTAGCAGTATTACAATTCTGTCCCTGAGAAAAAACAGAGGCTGTATAAATTAGGCATAAAAAGAAAATTAATGATTTTGCTTTTTTCATATTGATTGTTGTATTATTTTAATAGTAAAAAAATATTAGTTGAAAAACGGAAAATTTTTTATTTGGAAAGTAAATCGTCAATCGATTTAATGTTTTTGTTATATTTAATAAATTCTAGAGCGTTGTTTTTAAATAATTGCAAATACCATTTTGTGTCTTTTGGTTCTTTTACTGTAAAATTAAAGAAATAAAGATCGTCCTTATGGTCTATTAAATCTACCGTTAAGATATTAGAATCTGAATTTTTAAAAGAACTTACGAAGGAATCCGCTTCAGTTTTATTTGAGAATTTTTTAACAGAGAAGTTGAAGTTAGTTTTGTTTAAAGTGATTAACTCCGCATTTCCTTTTTCAGAAAAACAAATAGTGCCAAAAGGAATAACTTGGTTATTTGACGCTTTTACGGGACTATTCTCGGAGGATTTGTGAGTTATTGCACTAGAAGGTCTGACTACTTGGGCAGAAACAATTGAAGAAAAAAATACAAAAGTTAATAGAGGTAAGGTTATTTTCATGTTATTTTATTTTTATTAAAAGTATGATTATTCTTGTTAAAACGTCTATTAAATTATTAAAAGCATTGTTTTGTTGAGTAAACGTATCTTATTAGTGATTGATTTATAGTGTTTTTTGTTTTTTTTTGAACCATTTCGATTAGTGGAACTAAAAACAAAAAGTGTACTTATCTAAATCTAATAGAATTTAAAGTGTCCCCATTCTCAAGATATTTTTTCTGCAAAAATCGTGCTAAATTTTGATTTGGGTTAAGTTTATAAGCTTCTTCAAAATTTTTAATTGCATTAATTGTATCTCCTTTCATTAGATAACTATTTGCTTCTTGAGCTTTTAATTCGTAATTCTCGGGAAAAGAGTTGTAAGCAACATTAATTACTTTGATCGTTTTGTCGTATTGCTTTTTTTCAAAAAACAAATTAATTAGCGACATATACGCTGTATATTGCTTTGGATTAATTTCGATCGATTTTTTATAACATTCAACTGTTTTTTCAATATCATTCTCTTGCTTGAAACAATTACCTAAATTTTCATAAGCTTGCGCGTATAAAGGCCGATGCCTAATAGCTAAGGTGAAATATTTTTTAGCAGTTTTAAAATCATTTAAGTAGGAATAAAATATTACGCCAGCATTGTTATAGGCGGAAAAAAAACTTGAGTCGTTTGAAATTGCTGCGTTATAATGTTTTATGCATTTTTGAACTAATACCTGATCTGGATATTTTTTATTTGGTGATCGCAACATCTCAAAATATTCGTTTGCTAATAAGCTATTTGCTTTTGAAGATTTCTCTAAATGAGTAATATCATGTTCGAATAATGTTAACTTATTATTCCAGTTCGAATTTCTATTCCATACGTATGCCATGCAGATTAGTATTACTGGCAATAGGAATAACAGTGGTTTTGAGAAAAAATCAACAAGCGATTTGTATTTAATTATCTTTATATAATTTAAAATTATGATTGCCAATATTAAGCAAAATCCCATTGAAGATAAATATGCAAATCTTTCAGCTAAAACACCTGGAGCAGGGGTGCCAATATTTGTAAATGGCGCTATACAGCCACAAAACAGTAGAGTTGCGAAAAGCAATAATTTGTTATTTTGCTTATAAATAAACCATGTGCATATTGAGATAAAAACAATAGCAATAATGAAATATATATTTATATCAGTACTTAAATCAAACACATTGGTGCCATAATAATTTCTAAATGGATATGGAAATATTGAGAACCCTATGTAAAAACCAAAAGTTTTAATCCCAATTATTAATCTATGGAAAAGAGAAACGCTGTCGGTATATAATGGATTTTCAAAATGATAAAAATGCCTTACTGCTTTTTCAGAAACAAAATTATTTTTCACAAATGGAATTAGGAGATTTGTAAGTACGATTAGGACTAATAAAATTCCGATTTTTTTTAAATTAATTTTTCTGAAGAAGATTAAACACATTGGAATTATTGCAAAAAATATAATAGCTGTTCGTTTCGAAAAAATGCCTAAAGCCAAAAATAGAATGATAAATACAATGTTTTTTAAATTTGATTTAGAGTATTCCTTTAGGCTAAACCATAAAGCACTCATACCACATATAAAAGCTAGTATTTCATCCCTACATTTTAAGTTATTTACCACTTCTGTATGGATTGGATGAATTAAAAACAGAAGAGAACACAAAAAGGCTAATTCAAACTTTTGCGCGTAATCTTCTAATAGTTTTAATATGATAGAAAACAACATCCATACGCATATAAAGTACAGTAATAAATTTATAAGATGACTTACAAATGGTTTCTGCCCAAAAATGCCGTATTCAATAGCAAAGGTAGTGGTTGCCAAGGGTCTGTAATCAAATGCGCCTTCGCTATCGTGAGCGTATCTGCTTTTCCAAATATTAATAATGCCACCAAATCCTTTTGAAACTAATTTATGATTGGGAACATGCTCTTTTCCTTTTACAGGAAAATTGGTAACAGTTATATAATCATCATCTAATGCATATTTATTTTTTAAAGAGTTTCCATAAAATAAGAAAACAAGTACGAGAAATGTAAAAAAAACTTTTTTATGCTCTTTATAATAAACGATCATGAATTGTAGATTAGGATAACAATGTAAAAATAAAATAAAAAACAGTAAATTAAAAGGAATAAAAAAAGCGCTAAAAGCGCTTTTTTTATATGATTATGTAACCACTAATTATTTGTTTTTATTACGAATTTCTTCCAAAATTTGAGTTGGGGTTTTCTTGCTACCATTTACTGAAATATAAGCTACACCTAATTTTTGAGCCATACCTACATAATATTGTTTGTTATGAGGTTGTTTAAAAGTTAATTTAATATCACAATTACCGTTTGCATCAGAGTTAGATACAACAGCAGAAGCTACTTCTGTATTAGCTTTTATTTTTGTGCAAAATTTTGTAGCTTCATCTTTAGAAGTAAATCCAGAAAAATTTGAATTTATAGTTGTATTAGTTTTAAAGTACCCTTTTTGAACGTTGTCTTTTACGGTCCACATAAGGTTTGATTGAGAGTATGCTTTTGTAACAAGCATTAATACTGCTAAACAAGTAATTGAAAGGATTTTTTTCATAGCTAATTTTTTAATTTATATGCTAATATATAACTGTTTAAGTTAATTTCAAAAAAAAAAGGATTAAATGATTGAAAACCATATTTGATTGAGTGAATTGTCAACTTTTTTTCTGAATTTAAAATATCTAATTTTTCGTTAGATTTTGCTTAGTATTGATTAAATTTACAAAGCTTGTATGTCAGTTTGCATTAATCATATCTCTATCTATTTGCCAGATAATAGGCTTTCAAATGCTGATTTAGCAAATGTATTTGATATTGAACCAGAGCAGCTTTTTAAGAATACGCATATTAATGCTCGTTATGTTTCGAAAGCAGGGGAACTTTCATCTGATATGGCTATAAAAGCCGGCAATAATTTATTTAATGAAACCAAACTCGATAAGTCTGAAATAGATTTTTTAATATTTTGCAGTGAGGGATTTGATTATATAGCGCCCGCTACATCTTGTATCATTCAACACAAATTAGGATTATCAACTAAAGTTGGTTGTTTTGATTTGCCTTATGGTTGTTCGGGATACGTTTATGGAGTTGGAATTGCCTATGGTTTATTAAAAGCTGGTATCGCCAAAAAAATATTGTTTTTAACTGCAGATATTCCTACAAAGGTTATTGCTGACAATGATTTGGAGTTACGTTCTATTTTTAGTGATGTAGCAACAGCTTCATTGATTTCACTTGATGATTCAAAAAATGACACTCATTTTGTATACGGCACCGATGGAAATGGAGCATTAGATTTATATGTTGAAGGCAGCGCCTTTAGAACTCCAGTTAAAGAGGGCTTTAAAGCACCTAGTAACCTATTGTGCGGTCAAATGATAATGAATGGAACTAATATTTTTTTATTTGCAGTTAAAAAGGTTCCTGTATTAATTTATGAAATCTTAAATAAAAATAAGCTAACATCAGATGATATTGATTTATTTGTGTTTCACCAAGCTAGTTATTTTATTCTAGAAGTTATTAGAAAAAAAATGAAATTACCTGCCGATAAAGTGTTCCTAAATATTCAAGATTACGGTAATTCTGTTTCTTCAAGTATACCTTTAGCTTTATATGATGCTCAGAAAAAAGGTGTATTAAAAAAAGGAATGAAAGTTTTATTAGCAGGCTTTGGAATAGGAAATAGTTGGGGCGCTACTATTATTGATTATTAAAAAAACGTATATTTAAAAAAAAGTTTATGGTATCTATAGAAGAATTCACAAGTCAGTTAGCAGCAGAGTTTGAAGATATTGATCCGAATACAATAACTCCAAACACTAATTATCGTGAAATAAAAAATTGGAGTTCAATGTATGCCTTAATTATTATTGCATTTGTTGATGCAAATTATGATGTGCAATTAAATGCGGAAAATTTAAAAAATTCACAAACAATTAAAGATATCTACGATATCATTGTTTCAAAACAAGCATAACATTGGCTTTATTTAGTTCACATAACGTTAGAATGAAAGGTGTTTCTGCCTGTGTTCCTAAGGAAAAGGAATTAACAAAAGATTATGCTCTTTTCTCAAATGAAGAGCATGATTTATTTGTGAAGAGTGTTGGTATAGCAGAAAGACGCGTTGCTCCTTTTGAAGTAACTACTTCGGATTTATGTTTTCATGCTGCTGAAAAATTGATAAAAGACTTAGATTGGAAAAAAGAGGAAATTGATTGTTTAATTTTCGTCTCTCAATCGCCAGATTATTTTCTACCAGCAACATCTATTATTTTACAACATCGTTTAGGTTTATCAAAAAACACAATGTCGTTTGATGTAAGCCTTGGATGTTCAGGTTATGTATATGGCTTACAATTAATGTCAAGTATTTTATCTAGCGGACAAATTAAAAAAGGGTTATTGTTAGTAGGTGATAAATCAACCTTATCAACACATATTGAAGATAAAAGTACGTATCCTTTATTTGGAGACGCAGGAACAGCAACTGCCATTGAATTTGATGCAAATGCAACTCCAATTTATTTTAATTTGCAAAGCGACGGTGGCGGAGAGGATGCGATTAAAATATTAGATGGCGCAGCTAGGAATACAGTAAGAGATGATACTTTTGATATTATGGAAATTGAACCAGGGATTAAAAGAAGCAGACGCCATTTAATTTTAAACGGAATTGATATTTTTAATTTTGCACTTAAAGAAGTTACACCTAACATTAATGAGTTATTTCGATTTGCAAATATTGAAAAAGAGAAAGTGGATTATTTTGTGTTTCATCAAGCCAACAGATTAATAAATGAAAGTGTACGTAAAAAATTAAAAGTATTAGACACTACTAAAGTGCCATATTCTATTAATTTATTCGGAAATACAAGTTCAGCCTCTATTCCTTTAACAATGGTAACACAAATAAAGGAACAATTAAAAAATCATAATACCTTATTATTTTCTGGTTTTGGTGTTGGTTTTTCTTGGGCCTCTTGTTTATTTGAAACAGATGAAATTTATTGTTCAGATTTAATTGAAATATAAATGCAGGACTTTTTATTAACGGATAAAACAATATTAATAACTGGTGCTTCTTCAGGTATAGGAAAAGCAGCGGCTATTTTAGCTTCACAAATGGGAGCACATGTTATTATTCATGGAAGAGATCTTGATAAATTACAAAACACTTTTAGTCAATTAGTGCCATCAAATAAACACCAAATTATTCAAGCAGATTTATCTAAGCCTGAAGTGTTAATGGATTTTGTTAAACAATGCCCGTCAGTAGATGGAGTGGTGCATTGTGCAGGAATAGTAAAACCTGTTCCTGCAAAGTTTATCCAGCCTAAACATATTGAAGAAATGTTTTCCATTAACTTTAATGCTGTTGTTTTAATTAATTCTTATTTACTTCAACAAAAGAAAATTAATAATGAGGCATCTATCGTTTTAATTTCCACTATTAGTACACAGCATAGTTATTTTGGCGGAGCTTTATACATTAGTTCAAAGGGTGCTTTAGAGGCATATTCAAGATCTTTAGGGCTTGAAGTTGTAAGTAAAAAAATAAGAGTTAATACCTTGTCTCCTGCAATGGTTAGAACTGAGATATACGAGAACACATTAAAGTCAACATTAAACGAAGAGCATGCTCAAAAATATGCAAGTACCTATCCTTTAGGTATTGGAGAACCTACTGATATTGCTAACAGTATTGTTTTTTTACTTTCTAATGCCTCTAAATGGATAACGGGTACGGTAATTAAAATGGACGGCGGTTTAACTTTAGGTTATCAAAAAATTGAATCATGATAAAAGAACTGTCGATATTAATACC
>ERZ724506.590-NODE-590-length-12672-cov-12.545613_pt1 | contig 12672 bp, 16 predicted proteins | sample MGYA00376039_ERZ724506 | MGnify/ENA primary metagenome ERZ724506 (study PRJEB28724, sample SAMN07190887) | wastewater metagenome | isolation source: effluent of sewage treatment plant in Hong Hong | place: USA: Christiansburg, Virginia | collected 2016-03-01 ... | reverse complement strand
CATACATTTCCAAATTCTTCCGTTATTCTACTGCTTGGTGCTGGTGATGTAGATAATTTGAGATCGACATTTCCTCTTGAAAAATAATCTGTAAATCAGATTATTTTTCTCAGCGAATTTGTGCGAAGGTTTTATCAGATGTATCCGATCTAATAAAGGGAATTCCACTTCGAATGACTTTTCCATGAAGCATTTGCTGGAAAGTTTGGACTCAGAGCGGCTGATATTTCATCGACATGTTTTTCTTATATCAGAGAATGCGAAGGATGATAGTTTGAACTCGTGGACGGAGGGGGCATGTATTTATAAGCTGTGAAGATATATTTTGAAATTTTTGTAGAGACTCTATCGCGTTGCGCATAGGTTTTTCTTCGTCGATCACACCATCATTATGTTCATTCGAAAAAAGATCCGATAAAGCAATGAGATATTCATTCGTATTTATTTGAGTATCGTTATCGATATATTTGATCAGAATAGCTCGAAAAATATGCACAAATTTAGTCTGCGCCTGTTCAGTCGAAAGTCATTTTTTCCATGTTTTTGGAAAGAACTCATTTCCAAAAATTTTCATGAGACTTAAAGAGATTTCTTCATCAAGATTATGAGTTGGGTGTTCTTCCAGATATTGTTCCAATAATCATTTAATTTCGATCGGCTCTTTTCATATTTCTGAATTATAAAGCATAACAACAAGGAGTAATTAATAAAAAAATCAACAAAGATATGGTTTGTAATTTTATGTATAATAGATATTTAATTATTTATGTAAAGTATTTTTTTTATCAATTTAGATACAATGACAAAATAATTTTTTCTATGCGAACTATTTTTATTGGCGACGTTCATGGTTGTCTCTTGGAGCTCAAGGATCTTGTATTGAAGCTTGCTCTGACTCCGGAAGATCGCGTGATACTCTTGTGAGACCTCATCAACAAATGACCATACTCTGCTGAGACCGTGCAATATATCTATGAGAGTGGATTTGAATGTGTTCGCGGAAATCATGATGAAGCGTATAAGCAATTCTTCAAACACTCACATCTACGACATTACTTTGGTCCGCTCAAATATGAAACCTACAAGGAAACTATGAGCCCAGAAGCGCACCAATGGTATATGCGAACACCAATTTATATCGAATCTGATGAGTGGATTGCAGTTCATGCTGGACTTGAGCCAGGCAACGATCCTGCTGATACGGCAAAGAAAATTCTTCTCAATATTCGCACGTGGGATGAACTTGGGATAGATCTGGATGATCTCGAGAATCCACCTTGGCATCAGCTTTACCGAGGATCGAAGAAGGTGATTTATGGACACTGGGCACAACAGTGACTCCATATTACTGCGAATACGGTCGGTATTGATACGGGGTGTGCTTATGGATGAGAGCTGACAGCATATATATTCGAGACGTGAGAGATGGTGAGTGTACAGGCATATGAGACATACACACGGGTGAAAAAATAATCTTGTAATTTTCAGAAATTTTTTCATAATCACGGTTCAAGGTTGTTTTTCATCTGAGGAGGATAAAACTATGAATACACACCTTCTGGATAGCCATACTAATAAATACCGCCATTTTGGTCCACAAGTGCTTGCATTCCGTAAAGTACTTCAGGATCATCATGTGCCGTATCGTCGTAGTAATGTTCGTGTCATTTGTGGTGCTGTATATCTTGAAATTGGTAAAGGTGCTATTTGCTATTTTACCAAGGAAAATGCTCTGAAATTTTTGCTTCAGAGTGGTAGACGTCGCCTAAATGTGGCAAAGCGTTTGCTGAAACATTACTTTCGCCCCGTACAGCTTTTTGGATTGCAACTCTACGAAGCAATCTCATGAAATGTACATCACACAAAAATCTTCGGTTTTCCGAGGATTTTTATTTGACAAAATATGAATATTAAAAATAATACCATCCGTCGCCCAAATCAAGACGACAAGGAGACCACAAGAAATTGTGGTCAAAAACACAAGAAATGCTAGAGGGTAGCCCTAAAATGGCTTCGATCAATAAAGCAACGTTTCAGTGCAGTGGTTGTATTATTACCGCTGCATCGGTAAGGCAGTTTTTTTCGGACAATCCCAACTTTTTCGGACAACGAAAAGAAGTAGATATCGAAATTGCTACAAGCAATGTGATGTCAATGGTGATTATCTCCGGTAAAAAGCTGGATCTTGGTGCCTACTTTGCCTTGCGTGAGCAAGGTATTCAGATGAATGAGGTTGCCAAGAAGGATGCGGAACGGAATTGGGATGATCTTTTTATCCCCCATAGTGTCCAGCGCGAGCATTCTGTATCTCGTAGTCAACGCCGTCCGAAGGCACATCTCTCGGTTGCCGCATAGCTACTGTGTCATGACTCTTAACCCGCTCTTCTATAGAGCGGGTTTTTATTTGCTTGAATTTTTATGAAAACAAAGCAAATAAAATGATTCTTTTTTGAAAAACAGGGGAAAATGCGTATATTTGATATTACCTTTGTTTTTTATTTTTCCACAATGCTTCAAACAGTTCGTGGAATGCAGGATATCTTCGGTGAATACCAGAGATACTTTACATTTCTCAAGAAAGTTGCCCGTCACGAGTTTCGTAAAAATGGTTTTACTCGTATTTCTACGCCAGTTATTGAATTTGAAGAACTCATTACTCGATCAGCTGGGAATTCTTCGGATATTGTCTCAAAGGAACTCTACAGTTTTGATGACCGCAAAGAGCGACGTCTCGCACTCAAGCCAGAATCAACGGCTGGTGTGATGCGATCATATCTCACGAACATGCTCGATGAATCTCAGCCGGTGTATCTCTACTATATTGAGCCCCATTTTCGCTACGATCGACCCCAAAAAGGTCGCTATCGTCAGTTTCATCAGATCGGCGCTGAGATTATTGGAGAACAAGATCCAGTGCTCGATGCTAAGATGATGCATATTGGTTGTCGAATGCTTGATTCCATAGGACTCAAAGGCGAATATACACTCAAGATCAACTCTCTCGGCAATGAGAAAGAACGTGAAAAATATCTCCTTGATTTACGAGATTTCTTCGAGAATAAGCGTCATATTCTTGATGAGACAGATATTGCTCGTCTCGAGACAAATCCTCTCAGACTTCTCGATAGTAAGAATCCAGAAGTTCGTGGACTCCTCGAGCATGCACCAAAGATGGAGAGCTACCTCAAGGGTGAATCCAAGGAATTTTACGCAAAAGTGAAAATGTACTTGGATATTCTTGGTGTTCCCTACACAGAGGATCATACCCTCGTTCGAGGTCTTGATTACTACTCTCATACGGTTTGGGAATGGGTAGACGGATCAGGTCGCACACAAGATGCATTTGGTGGTGGTGGACGATATGATGGACTCTCAAAATCACTCGGACACAAGACTGCTGTTCCAGCAGTAGGATTTGGTATGGGATGTGAGCGTCTTATTGAGGGAATCATGGATCGTGGGGTGAAACTTCGTAACAAAGATCGAACTCATCTCTATATCATCCAGCTCGGTGAGGGCGCAACAAAACTCGCTCTTCCACTCAATATTGCAGCTCAGGAGGCAGGACTAAATTCTCTCATTTCTCTCGGTACTCCATCGATCAAGACTCAGATGAAGAAGGCAAATCGTCTCGGAGCAACTTATGTGGCCATCATTGGTATCATGGAAGCAAAAAATGGTATCTGTCAGCTCAAGAATATGGAACTCGGAACACAACGAGAAGTAAGACTTGATGAACTTGTTCCCCTTCTTATATCAGAAGTAGATAAGAAAGAGCTTGATTTCTATTCTCCAATAAAAGATTTTGTGATTGAAGATATGCAGCCACCGGTTGTTGAATAGTTTTCTTACCAAAAAATAAATCCCTCATACTGAGGGATTTATTAGTATATATCCACATAATTCGGAAGTTTCACTTTATCAAACTGTGAATTCGAGTTAGTGGAATAAGTATCTTTTACATACCCAGATGATGGACCATATATGGTACCATTTCCTGATGAGTAATCTTGAAAATTAAATGCACCCCCACCAATACTCGTCACACTGTTTGGAATCGTCACTGAAGTGAGTCGATTTCCCTGAAATGCACCACCACCAATACTCGTCACACTGTTTGGAATCGTCACTGAAGTGAGTTGGTTGGACGAAAATGCAGAATTACCAATACTCATTACACTACTTGGAATCGTCACCGAAGTGAGTTGGTTGGAAGAAAATGCAAACTCACTAATATATGTCACACTGTTTGGAATCGTCACCGAAGTGAGTTGATTATATGCAAATGCACTGCTACTAATACTCGTCACGCTGTTTGGAATGGTCACTGAAGTGAGTCGGTTGTTCCTGAATACACTGGCGCCAATATTCGTCACACTGTTTGGAATCGTCACTGAAGTGAGTTGATTATATGCAAATGCAAACTCACTCATATATGTCACACTACTTGGAATCGTCACCGAAGTGAGTTGATTATTATAAAATGCAGAATTACCAATACTCGTCACACTACTTGGAATCGTCACCGAAGTGAGTTGATTATTATAAAATACAGAATTACCAATACTCGTCACACTACTTGGAATCGTCACCGAAGTGAGTTGGTTGGAAGAAAATGCAGAATTACCAATACTCGTCACACTATTTGGAATGGTCACAGAAGTTAAATTATTTATACCAAATGCACCGACACCAATACTCGTCACACTACTTGGAATGCTCACTGAGGTGAGTTGGTTGGAAGAAAATGCACCATCACCAATACTCGTCACACTACTTGGAATCGTCACCGAAGTGAGTTGGTTGGAAGAAAATGCAGAATTACCAATACTCGTCACACTACTTGGAATCGTCACCGAAGTGAGTTGATTATTATAAAATACAGAATTACCAATACTCGTCACACTACTTGGAATCGTCACTGAAGTGAGTTGATTATATGCAAATGCACCACCACCAATATATGTCAAACTATTTCAAAGGGTCAGGGAAGTGAGTTGATTGTATTGGAATGCTCCATTATCAATGGTAATTACACTATTTGGAATAACAATGGAAGTAAGACGATTAAAGGTAAGTGGGGCATATGGATTGCCCGCAAATGCAGAGTATCCAATAGTGATAACGTTTTCAGGAATAGTCACTGATGTCAGCTGATTCCCAATGAATGCACTATTCCCAATAGCAAGAATACTATCTGGCATCGTAACGGATGTTAAAAATTTTGAAGCGAATGCCAAATTGCCAATGCTAGTAACATCTTGATTCCAAATTTTGGATGGTATGACTACATCTTTTGTACAAGAGTTGCTATAATTCGTAATTGTACCATTTGAGAAACTAAAACACGAATAAGCATCTACTATCCATTGAGAGCTATTTCCATTGAAGTTGATTTCAACTACTTTTCTCTCTTCAGTTTGTGCTACTTGAGTCTTGTACTCCACCTGATCTCCATTGCTAATATTTGCAGATGTTACCCAAGCTCCTCAATTCACTCGAAACTCAGCACCACTGACACTGAGTGGTACAGGAGTAGAGATATTACTTGCTGTGACGATATTTGAAATAATGTCGGCACTAATAGTAGCATTAGTGATATTGAGTGGCATCGTGAGAGATGGTGGTCCATAAGAAGAAGTGATATTCCACGAGCTTATCTGTCCACCAAAATTAATGCTAATAGTCATGCTAGCATTATAACGATTGATCTGTGTTTTATACTCGATCTGATCTCCGTTGCTAATATACGCGCTAGTAACCCAAGTTCCTCCATTGACTCGAAATTCAACACTGGGGATTGGTAGTGAAATGTTTGTTGCAGATATACCAGAAACAAAGAGATAAACAGGTGTTGAGACATCACTTGCTGTGACAATATTTGAGATAATATCCGTGTTGATAGGAGCGTTCGTTATGTTCGTAGGGGACATAAGGAATGGCGTTCTAACTACCGCACTCACAATATCAGACCACGCACTTACTATACCATATGCTTTTGTTGCTCGTATACGGTAATAATAAGTAGTACCCCCCGATAATAAGTTATGTGAATACTGTCGAGTTCCTCCACCACCAGAGAAATTTCAAACATCGGTAAAATTCACTCCATCCGTGGAATATTCAATATCAAAACTTCATTGACCATTAGCAATAGCATCCCAAGAGAGTGTGATACTATTTGCTATAATTCATGATGCGCTGACATTGGTAGGTACAGCTGGTAATGTATCTGGTGCTGTGCAATTTGGTATTCAGTACTCACCTGGACCATTAGTATTCACTCCACGCACCTTATAACAAAGATAGGTACCATTGGTAAGATTAGTATGGGTGTATCATGTTCCACTAATACCACTTATTTCAGTAAAGGTTGGATTTCCACTCAGGTAATTATCAGACCATGCAAGAGTATAGGTGTCTACATTGCTTGCACTATTCCACACTATTCATATTTCACTATCAATAGGAGTAAGGGCGAGTCATGTTGGAATACTTGGTAATACGAGTGGGATCGCACCTATTGTTATCCCCAAATCATGTTGCGATCATACATAAAAATCAGTATATACCGTGGATCCTGTACAATTATAAGGAGTAATATCGAGAAAACTTGGCTGTGGAGTACAATCCATATTCGCATACGGAGTCTGGTATGATACATTCGATGGCATATCCGTACCGCCAGCAAGCACAGTAAAAAGTGGCTGATAATTCTGAGAATCACCCGCTAAGAGAATCGCGTCAATCACATACCCATCAACAGTATCATCTACGAGTGATCCAGGAGTAACAGTGACAACGTTCACTCAGAAACTTGCATATGCACTTATAGTCAGAGGCCCTATATATCCATAATAGGTATTTCCTTGCACACTATATTCTCCCATAGTAAGTATATGACTTACCGGTCATCCTCCACCTCCACCAGAATCACCACCCCCAGAACCTGATCCACCCCCACTACTCCCACCATTCATCCCCAAGAGTGCCTTCTCATCAAAGCTTCCATCCTTCAGAGAGAGAAGAGATCAAGTAGAGATATCTGTGGATACATATCCATCAGCTCACTCTGATCCTACTATGATATCAAGCGTACTTGCATCACTCAAAGAGATATCTCTACTTCCTGTACCTGTTACTCCATTCTGAAGAGGTTGATTACTTCCTTTACTCACAAAGATACCAAGTCTATCTCCTGCAGAATACGGATATCTCGAAGAGAGATCAGTAGTACTACTATCTAAGGCGTAAGCTTGAGAGAAGAGAGAAGGGAGAGTAGAAGAAAGAGTGGAAGATAGAGCAGAAGTCAGAGATTGCGAAGCAATCTCTTGTATCTTCTTTCCATCAAATCATCCTCCAAACCCATTCATCCCAACTCCTTGATTTCCATCAAATCATCCTCCATTCATTCCAACTTCCTCATTTCTAAGAAACTGATTCTTCGCAATCTCAATACTCCTCTCAAACCTTGGATTCTCAAGGTATGCCATGAACTGAGCTTGGTCGTAGTATTGATTGACTCGATAGGTATAAGGAATATTGTCTTTTGGATCAAAGATCTTATCTGATCCATACCCAAGAGGATTCACGAGAGCAGTACTCATGAATCCTTGGTATCCAATGAATGTTCCACTGACACTCAAAGCTATACTATCTGCTATAGGAGTAGGCAGAAGACGTAGCTGTGCACTCGTAATTCTTGCACTCTCTGACAATGTCTTAATATCACTAATTCTCTTTCCATCTCTTGCCACTGATGACTGATGACTCATCACTACAAACCCTATCACTGAGAGGATAGAGAGTATGGTGATAACTACTATGAGTTCTGTGAGGGTGAAGGCAGAGTGGTTATAGATATTTCTTCCAGAAATCTTGAGTGCTGAGAAACTATTATTCAAGAGTGATAAGAGTTTCGATAAAATCTTCTTTGAAGAAAATGAAAACATAGCATGGTAAAATGAATTACTCTTATTTCACCATACTTTTGCATATAAAACAAAAATACACACGAGACGGTGTGTATTTTGAGTGGATGAGTTTTGGATTTATGGTGTTGTATATTTTTAGAAGGATTTCTTAACTATTTTATAATCTTCTCTGTAAAAGAAAAAGGTAGATTCACAACTCATTGCATCCATGTGATTTGCTACATTTTCTATAGTCATCCATCTTCATGGAAATGACAAATAATGATTTAATTCATCATTTATTCCAGAGGGAACATTTTTTCATTTTGACAACTATCCTGAAATCGTGAAAATAAGGTATTATACAAATATGGTACGATCTGCACACGATTCCTGTCCTAAGACAGCAACACTTTTTTCGCTTCTCGGTAAAAAATGGATTATTTTTCTCATCAAGACGCTCTCTGAAGGTCATGAGAGTTTTAATGATATTCGCCGAAGCATCTGATCGCCAAGTGCGAAAATCCTCACGATGCGTCTTCAGGATTTGCAAAAGGCAGGTATTGTCGAGCGAGTAGTTGTTACCCAAGAACCCCTCTGTATTCGCTATCGACTCACACATATTGGGCAAGAGTTATCAAAATTTCTCTGCCATCTTTCAGCATGGTGGTGAAAGAAACCTCATATCCAAGAAAAATAGACAAGAAAAAACTATTATTTTCTTCTTGCTATCATCTCAAAAAATAGTATTTTCTTATCCAGTCTATCATATTTTTATCATAGTAATATGGCACTTACCCCTCGATCACAAGATTATTCTCAATGGTATCTCGATGTTGCAAAAGCGGCTGATTTATTCGAGTATTCTCCAACACCTGGTTGCATTACATTTCTGCCGAAGTCGGTAGCTATATGGGATCGTATTCGATCGACTATGCAGATGAAACTTGAGCTTCTCGGAGTTCAAAATCTCTATCTTCCGATGCTTATTCCGATGAGTTTCTTTGAACGTGAAAAAGAACATGTGGAAGGTTTTGCTCCTGAGCTTGCTGTTGTTACGGTAGGTGGTGGCAAGGTACTCGAAGATCCACTCGCTATTCGACCAACTTCCGAATTACTCTTCTGTGACTTTTTCAAGAACCGTCTCCAATCCTATCGTGATCTTCCGCTCCTCTACAATCAGTGGGTGAGTGTACTTCGTTGGGAGAAGCGTACTCGACCATTTTTGCGTACTGCTGAGTTTCACTGGCAAGAAGGCCATACACTCCATGAGACTCGTGAGGATGCACAAAATTTTGCACTCTCCATCCATTATAATGTCTATATCGAGACGATTCGTGAATTTATGGCGATAGATGGTATTGCTGGCAAGAAATCATCGAGTGAGAAATTTGCTGGTGCGGATACCACCTATACATTTGAACCGATGATGTCCAATGGTTGGGCACTCCAGATTTGTACGAGCCATCTTCTTGGTCAGGGATTTATGGAGGGATTTGGTGTGAATTTTCAAAATCGTGATGGTGGAATCTCTCATCCATATTATACTTCTTGGGGTCTCTCCACTCGCTCGATTGGGGGTATCATTTCATCACATTCAGATGACAAAGGATTGATTATTCCACCTCGAATAAGTGAATATATGGCGATGATTCTTCCGGTCTATGGAAAAGACAATAAAGAAGTGGTCAATGCTTATGCTCGATCTCTCGCAGAAGAAATGGTTGGTGGAACGACAGAAGTACCAGTACAAGGAGAATATTTTCGAGCTATTATCGGTCCAAGAGGAAAAGTGTTGCTTGACCTACGCGATGCTCGACTCGGTGAGAAGATTAATGATTTTGAACTTTCAGGCTATCCTGTACGTATCGAGTGTGGTGAGCGAGATCTTCAATCAGGAAAATGTGTGGTTGCTTCCCGTATTTCGGGAGAAAAAGTAGTGATTGAGAGATCAGAGTTAACTGCTACGGTGGATCATATGCATACTCAAGGACAAGGGATGTTATTCGAGGCGAGCAGCAAACGTTTGAGGGAGAATACCGTTGCATGTGAGACACTTGAAGATGTTGGTCGAGCTATTGAAGATGGAAAATTCGCACTCTATGAGTGGGATGGCGATCCTCAGATGGAGATCGATATCAAGGAACGATTCAAAGCAACAACGAGATGTATTCCATTCGAAGGACAATTTACAGATGATCTCCTGAAATTGAAGAATCCAGAGAATGTTCGTGTTGTGATTGCGAGAAATTTCTAGATCAGTTAGCTTTCTCTTATGTAAATCATGTAACCATAATTGCTGCAATTGTAACACGTGAATTATTTTATAGATATTAGATATTTAACGCTTCCAGATGTTTTTGATGATGTAAAACTTTAAAAATCCTGACCAAATAAAAAATAGTGTGCCGTTTGCATACTATTTTTTATGGAAGTATCAATAGAAACCACTAACGAGAGAATACTCCTACAAATTTTTTCTTTCCAGATTGAAGAATGAATCCTTCTTTGGGAATGGTGATTATTTCACTCATATCATTATGAATTTCGCCATTGATTTTGATAGATCCTCATGCGATCGCATCGCGACATTCGCTCGATTTTGCAAAGAAATTTGCCTTGCGGACAAGATCGAGGAGACCGATAGTTGCTTCTGTGATTTCAATTCGAGGAAGATCTGCAACATCTGGAAGCATTCATCCTTGAATGGTTGCATCGTAGTAGGATTGAGCTTCTTGGATTATTTCTGAAGAGTGATAGATACTCATAATAGCTATGGTAACATCTCGTTTGACAGTGCGAGGATCCTCTCCTGACTGCAAACGTGCATTGAGCTCATGAACCTCATTCATACTTAGTCGTGTTGCAAGGGTTGCGTAGTTGAGGATGAGATCATCGTTCATCTCCATGAGCTTCGCAAACATAGCACGAGGCTCCATATCGATTGGGATCACATTCGGTGATGTCTTCGACATTTTCTTGCCGTCTGGTCCGATGAGGAGATCGAATGTCATCACTGATTGCTTGTCTTGCCCGAATGCTTCCTGGAGTGTACGACCAGCAAGGAGATTAAAATATTGATCGTTCCCGCCGATTTCTACATCTGCTTTGAGTACCACGCTATCGTATCCTTGCATGATTGGGTAGAGGAACTCTTGGAGGGAGATACGAATACCAGCATCAAAACGCTTCTTGAAATTATGACGATCGAGCATCTCAGCAACACTGAAATGCTTCGCAAGTTCTCCAACACCGCAGAAATTTACTTTATCGAGTCATTCGCTGTTGTAATAGATCTCGATTTTTGAGATATCGAGGATTTTCGAGAGTTTTGATACGTATGCTTCGGCATTTTTTCTCGTCTCTTCCCTGGCAAGCATCGGGCGCTCGGCATCTTTGTCAGAGCTGTCACCTACCTGTGCCGTCGCATCTCCTATGAGGATGATCACGTGATGACCGAGCTCTTGGAACTCGCGAAGCTTCAAAATAGGTACCATATGACCTATATGGAGGATAGTTCCAGATGGATCGATACCGAATTTAATGCGAAGTTGTTTTCCGGAATTGAGTTTTTTCTCGAGTCATTCTTGATCGATGATTTGAGAAACTCATTTGGTGAGGAGATCTTGGAGGGGCGTATGCGATGACATAAGAGGGAATTAGTGTATATTCTTTGCGAGTTTATGGGTGATGTGATCGAGTGACAGAGCTGATATATGGCGCTGATTTCATTGGTCCCAAATCTCTCAAAAAAGAGTCGGACTTTCAGGATGTTTGCAACATGCATGTCGAAAGTCAGAGAGCATATCATCTGGTATGATGTGCACAAGACAGAGGTGGTGAGCTACTTCTTGTATACGAACAACAAGGAGTTCAAGATGTGAATCGATACATGGTATTCTCTCGGGTGGTACCTCCATAAAAAGAGCTCACTGTGGAGAAATATCGTCCGGTAGGTTCGCACTTGTGATACTCATACGAGTTTATTTCAATACTTTGTCGATCAAACCATAGGCAAGTGCCTCATCTGCGAACATAAAGTTATCACGATCGCAATCTTTTCGAACGGTCTCGATGGTTTGGCCAGTATGTTTTGCAAGGATCTCATAGAGTACCTCTTCTGTGCGAGCTATGTGTCGTGCTGCTATCTTCATATCGGTTGCTTGTCCTTCCATACCACCGAGAGGTTGATGAATCATGATCTCTGAGTGGGGGAGTGCATATCGCTTTCCTTTGGTTCCGCCTGCAAGAATCACTGAGCCCATAGATGCTGCGAGACCTACACATACAGTCGATACATCTGGCTTGATATGCTGCATCGTATCATAGATCGCGAGTCCGGCCGTCACATGTCCACCTGGTGACTGGATATAGAGGGTAATATCCGCCTTGCTATCCTGCTTTGCGAGGAAGAGAAGCTGTGCAATAACCGTATTTGCAACGCTATCATCTATAGCAGTACCGAGGAAGATGATGCGATCTTCGAGAAGACGCGAATAGATATCATAAGCACGCTCTCCTGATGAGCTTTTTTCGATGACGGTAGGGATAATCATAAATATTCGAATAAATATTCGTCATTATAGGGAGAATCTGATTTTTTTCATCTTTTCTTCCAAGTTATTTAACCTTCTCTTTTAGGGTGTGGATATTTCAAAAAATGTTTGACAAGGAGAGGAGTTTTTATACAATGCCCAAGCTTTCAATTAAGCGGGTGTAGCTCAATGGCTAGAGTCCCTGCCTTCCAAGCAGGCTGTTG
>ERZ724506.589-NODE-589-length-12676-cov-4.211631_pt1 | contig 12676 bp, 4 predicted proteins | sample MGYA00376039_ERZ724506 | MGnify/ENA primary metagenome ERZ724506 (study PRJEB28724, sample SAMN07190887) | wastewater metagenome | isolation source: effluent of sewage treatment plant in Hong Hong | place: USA: Christiansburg, Virginia | collected 2016-03-01 ... | reverse complement strand
AATATTTTTAACGTTCAATCTACTTTTAATAATCGTTAGAGTCTTGTAAGTTTATAATAATTCAATGAGCTGGTGTTGCGGACGGTCAAAAGAAAAGAAAGTACCCAATTCAACTTTAAAAGTTGATAAACCCTTATAAAAGCCATCGATAATAAGCCCGAGAATCCCAAAATCAACAATAACTTTCTCAGCTTCAGATTATGATGCAAAACCATTTAATAATCAAACATTATTTGGTTAAACACAAAGAGTGCAAGCTGTTGCTCAAGGAAATTTGGACAGAGACTCTCGCTACCATGAATAAGCTGTTAATTCGAAAGAATCGAAACTTCTTGTCTCAAAAGAACTATTAAAGTAATTCTATCCTTATACAGTTATGATCTAGATAAAGAAGGCGGAGTCTCAGGAACTCCAGTAATAAATACTTTTCATTATTAGTCCATGCTCAGTCATTTTTTCGTCGACACTGACCCAAACAAATACAATTAATCGCAAAGAAAAAGTAGTCGATTAGGGGAAAGTGGAGTCTATGATTACGGAAGTCAGCCTAACTAATTCAATAGAGATACATTTAGAAATACTAAAAAGAGTGAGATATATTCATCAGTGGGAGAAAAAATATATTGATGATTTATAAATAGCCATTTTTAAATTTATTAATTTTATCAAGAGAGTCTTATTATTTAAATCATTTAGGACGGTATAGAACTTTTATTTTACCTGAAGGGAATTTAGAGCTTTGTAAGACGACAATTGATTTGATATTTATTACTTTGTAAGGTTCACCATTTATGTGGATATAGACAGAATGTAACTCATCTACTTTGGGTTACTTGAAATTTATCATGAAGGGGCCATTTCCCTGGCCAACTCGCTTTGCCATGTGGAACACCCTCTCCAGCATTAAACTTATTTCATTACGATAGCTGACAATTTCAATCAGTCCATCATTGACTGATTGCTACTTAAAATTTAATTTTTCTGAGTTTACCAAATGCGGAGTTTACCAAACTCCCTTTAAATCCATTGAGCTCGTCGTATTTATAAACGTGATACACCCGTCAAACCTTGATATATCCACTTTTTATAACAGTTACTCTTTTGTTTGAGGTTAAATTTAACTCTCAGTAAGCTCATTATTAGTTTTCGGCTCTTAATCACTGTTGGACTGTAAGATTTGAGCTATTTTTCTTTTTATACCTCCGCAAAATAAAAAAAAACTTATTATCCCAGCAAATCCATATGCTATTCTTTTCAAACATTTTGTTTTAGCCTTCAGTTTTTGGGCAATGTAACAAATTTGAGCATCAGTCCCTATTCCAAAATAATTAGTAAAATTTTTTGTTAACGTTTTTTCTTCTCTTTCGACTTCTTACCCATTTTTTATTTCGATGATAGATCCAGATTAGAAGCATTAAATGGTTGACTACCATATGTCAAAGCTACCGACCTTGCATTTGCAGATCTATTTAACGAACTCTTAAAATTTCTAATGGGTTAGTTAAAAAATAAAATCTCCCCATCCAATACTCTGAGCAAAATCATTTCCAGTACCAATAGGGAGGACTGCAAAAGCAATTCCCTCTAAATCAATACCAGACTTGAGAGACTCATCAATGACCCATTCTACTGTTCCATCTCCTCCGCAAATTACGATGTGGACAGTTTTTTAAGCTAATATTTGCTATTGAGCTTTTTAAAAAGCTTTTGCTCTTTCTGTTACTTCATAAAGATCGAAAACTTCAATGAAAAAGATTCTCTTCTCTTAGCCTTTAATTTTAATTTGGCTAATATGAGATTTAACTAAAGCGTCTCCAAGACAGCTGCCACTCCTAGAATTAACCAATAGGATTAGATAGGTCTATTATAGAATTTAGATCGAAGGGATCATAGTTTCCTATTGATTTTCAATATTAATTTATGTCATTTATTATTATAATGGAAACATTTTTGAGAAATAGATCTAATAAAAGGAGAAAAAAAATAATTTCAAATCTGGATTGCTAATTAAGGAATCATTTCAGGTTAGTTCTATAAAACGATGTGATCAAGGCCTTCTTTCTTATTAATTGGTAGATGCTTCTATTTTCGAATATTGACTTCTTATTTGAGGATTCGTAGTATATTATGTATTATATGCTTAATCCCTTTTTCTGGTAGTATGCTGCCAGCACGATACCTCCGTCTCCAAGCTCCTATTGGTTCACGCTCCTTACTAATTTATCGACAGCCAAAAATCCTGGATCTTTTTTACGCTCATCATAATTTAGATACACAAAGTTGAGAGCTTATTGACCCAATGGGCTATTATTGTTATTAATTAAATTTACATTAGAATTGGTATTAGAATTCGTATTTGAGTTGGAATTATTTTTGGTCCCACTTGTGGTATTGCTGTTACTGCTGTTAGTTGGTTGGATTTGAGTGGTTTTTTCTGGAATTTTTCTAATTTATATAATTTTAAAAAGAAATATATTATTTTTGTCAAACTCAGCAATTGATTCATAATAATTACTACTGTCTACCTTATATTATATAATTGTGTGAGCAGTCCCATTTTTAAAAGTCCTCACTATTCCCCTAATAGCTTCTGCACTTTATATTTTTGGTTCAATGCTTCGAGAATAATCTGCTAGTATCAGTTGGCTATCAGAAAAGTCTTTAGGCTAGGAGTATTGATCGTTAAATTATAAATCATTTGAGGGAAGCGGTAGATTTGTTGAGGGTTAACATTAGCCGTTGACAACTGCAAATCCAGATTTGCATTCAGAGCAATCAAATCCATCAGCGTATGCCACGCAATTATCATGGTCTGTGAGGCAGTTATTTCTAAAGAGGTGAGTGCCAGGAGGACATGTCGCACATTTTTTGCTCAAATTTATGAATGTAGCGCAGCACTGTTGCAAACTTAGAGAGATTTGACTGAGTATGAGTATGAGCCAAATAGCCTTCATAAATTATTACTGAAATTCAATTCTTTAAATATTATATTTACTATTCAATTCATTCTTAGGGTAAGAAAACTCTTTCATTTTTCAAATTGAACATCAATTTCACGCGGTTATAGCCTTTAAATTAGTTATATTTCTCAAAGGTCTAATATCAGGGGATAAAAATTCGAAAACTTAACTTATTTAAATATTCTTTTTTAGTAATAGAGCTATTTATAATAAAGTTAAATAGTAAATTAAAGGACTGTTACAAATACAATATCAGTACATCCATTAATTCTTAATATTAAAATGAAAATTTTTGTGGCTGGGAAGTGGTGGCGAAACTGTATTAAAATCTGAGCCGTTTTTGTTTGAAAAGGGTTCTCTCTTTGTCTCGGACATAAAAAAAGTGGATTATATCAATTTAGGAGTTAAATTTTAATACATTCTTTTCACATTGTAAGCATTTGGACTTGGACTACCCTTATTTTTCTTCTTTTCTTGGTAAATCGGCGCCATAAAATTTCTAGACATTTTAATTCTCTAATATAAAGGTTTGAAAGTAGGTATTGATTGATTGTATGCTCCAGGACCTGGAGCTTCATGAATATTTTCTTTCAAAAGTTAAGCAAGTATATTTTTTTCTTATTTTAATTCGATTTTCTTCTATTCTTTTAGAGGCGACTTCTTAGCTTCAGTCGCAATTAATTAATAGTAGCCTGGACCTGGGCTTATACTTTCAGGAATGTACCCATCGCGGGTAACCTTCGTCTAAAAAGAAGACTTCCAACCTTTAATAGAGCTATTCCAAAATTATTTTCGATCGAACAGGTACTATCCTGGGCCAGGTGATGCATTATTATCTTATTTGAGTTCTTATTTTTTTTGTAGTTAGCATTAAATTTTGTATTTTTTCCGAGATTGCCGAGTAACGCACTTCCTAGTATTCTCATCAGATTTGAGATCATTGCCTTTGTAATAGCTTGTAGGCCCTGGCGTCCTGGGACACTTCAGCCATTATCTCTTGAGCTTAGAAACAAATGCATTTTGGCCTTGTGTATTATGATTGATTTTGCCCTAGTTATGGAAAGACTAAACAGTACTTGTATCTTATTTATTTGATTGCATCATAGAAGAACCTTCCTTTTCGTAGAATCTTTTCTAGCTGGTGCCGAAAGCTTTTTTGTTGTCGGTTTTGTAAACAATTGATTAATATGTAGAAGGAATGCTGCCGATTGATAGCTTGGTTGTTGCATCCTTAACACAACCCTTGTGCAGTTTGCCTGAGGCAGTAGTTAGCCCTTTACTTCTGAGATTAATATTGGAAGGATGTGCAGGTAGTTCTGCCATGGAATATATACAAATGATAAAATGAGAATATGCGATATTAAATAATTTTAATGTCAAAATCAAATTCAAAATCAGCAAGAAGTATTCTTGGGATTTATAAATACAGTATTATTATGCCTAGCATTGGAGTATTCCGATATTTGTGTGGAACGAATGTTGTTCTGCTTTCGGGCCACTTCGGGATTCATCAATAAGTTTATATTGAAATGCGATTAGTTGTGATTACTGCCTGTTGTTGTCTGGTTCAGAGTCTGTCTCCAATCTGGAGATGAGTATTGGGATGTGTTTAAGATGTTGTTCTATATTTTAGGGGCATTGCTGCATATTCTCAGAAGTACTTGTTATTTGCGTTTGTGTTTGAGAATCCTGTGCGGTTCATATTGCGTGCTTCTTATTCCTCGCGTTGTAGTCTTCGAAGCTCATCCATTTCTGCGATGAATGTCTGCTTGTAGGCCGGCAAGTCTTCTCTTGACATGAGTAGAAGTTTTATATTTTAATTTATATTATCAATCGAATATTCACATCAATATGTAAAAAATTGAGATGTAATAAAACAGCGAACTTAATTAAATCATAAGAAGTATGGTAAAATATATTTGTAATTTTCTGATTTTTGACTTTACGGAACTGACTGGAAGATACAGAACTATTTTGATAAGTTCTAGGAGACTTTCATGATGGCAGCAACGTTGTTACAACGATAGCAATAATTGGGAGCTGACCAAATGGTCACTAGATTTCTGGGTTAAAACCAAAATTGGAATCCCTCTTGCACCAACTGATGAGCTCTGGCTATCAACTGCAGTCCATTAATATAATTGAAATCTCTGACTACTTTATGCCCAAATATCCAACCTGCTCCTCTGTTGTTCGCTGCCCAGGCCTCAATATTCTATGGATCAGACCACATTAAATCACAAAAAGGACCTAAATAATAAAAGATTCACCTGTTTGAGGGATTTACATCTTTCGATCGATTGTCCTCATTTGATCTATTGTTTTAATATCGGGGGAAAGTCCACCATGTATACATAAGATATTTCCATTGACAAGAGCGCCCAGGGGCAAGTAATCAAAAGCATCATTGAAATATCTCCAGGGAGTAGCACTTCCATATTTTTTCATAATCTCCTCATGGAAACCATAGACAGTGGTTATTTGCCTGGACTCATGATTGCCCCTGAGTAGGATAATTTGCTGAGGGTATTTTAATTTATAGCAAAATAATAATTAGATGGTCTACACTGAATTATATCCCCTATCGACAAAATCGCCTATAAAAATGTATTTGGATTGAGGTAATTATCCTCCAACTTTGAATAGTTCGATTAGATCATAGAACTGACCATGAATATCTCCACAGATGGTGACAGGTGCGGAAGTTTCCTGTACATTTGATTATTCGAATAGCAGTTACTTTACTTTGTTGCAGAGCACTCTGACACTTCTCTCATCTAGACACTGACAGTTTTTCAGTGTGCTTATCCATTTATCGACTTCCATTTCAATTTAAATTAATATGAATTGTTAAATACAGGTAACAAATTTTATAGCTAGCTGTAAAATAACATTTATATTGACTATGATTTATCTTTGAATTAATAAATATCAAATAATATAATACTAAATAGGATTTCATTTTAAGATCATTTTAAGATGAGGGTGAAGTTATAGATTTTTGGATAACCATCTATGTGATCCATGATTGATTGAAGACCTTGTCCAATTGGAGCTTCCTTAACATCTTGAGTTAAATGTTTTACAATTTGAACTTCATCATCTCCATCATCAATTTATTATTCTTGTATGCATATTTGTTCATTCTCATAGCAAACAATTTTAATTCCTGTTTGACGATAAGTACATAAAAGAGTTAAACATCTTGGCAAGACGACAATTGGGTCTCCTTTTACAATAAATCTTCTTGATTTTGTTTCAGTTATGAGATCAAAATAAGCTGCCCAATATTTATTTCCTACTCTAGGTGCACCATAAGTGGTAACTTTTACTGTAGGGAAAATGTTAGCGTGGTTTATATCAATATAGGAAATAGAAGCTAGTCCACCACCAAGACTGATACCAGTTACATATAAAGTATCAAGTTTAGTTTGTATTCTTATCTATACTAGATTTGCTAAAACTATAGATTTTATTTTTTCCCACATATTATTGTATGCTTTTTGAACCTTGCATTTGGCACAGGTGTGTTCATCTTGGACCTGAAGAGGATAGAGTATATCTTGCCAAACATTTAGGGCAGTATTTGTATATCTAAATGCCAACACAACAAATTTAGTATAAACTGATAAGATACATTTAATATCAACAGATTTATCTTCAATAATGTGTGCATGGAGAGGTTTATTTGGAGCACCACATACTTTGCAAATCCATTATTAAACGTCATTTGTATTTCCAACAATTAAAGAGTTTGCAAGAGTCATTTGATCGTCGTATGGAAGAGTTGCTGCGAGGGTGAGGAAGATCAGAATAACAATGATGGTCTTCATAGTAGATTTATATATTACAATTAAAGAAGTTGAAAAATTTAAAATAAATAAAATAATTTTTTGTCAGTAATATCTTATAAATGAATTTGTTGTTAAAATAGGCTGAACTGTAGAAATATGGCATTGGTTGGAATAAAATTATTACATCATTTATATTATAGAAATGGAAATAGGAACTTATCTTACATAGATAACACCTAATCAAAAGGAAAACGACAACAATATTAACCACCCTGCTAAATTCACTCGATTTACTCTCACATAGACAATCAAGCAGAACCTATAGATCGAAAATATAAAAAAAATAAATACAGTGAATCGGAAGAACAATGCGAACTGCTTTTTACCTGAGGAGTATTACTTAGTTAAAAAAATAAAGCCAGGCATGGCCTTCTATAAGGTAACTATGCGCACATGTAGGATATTTTATAAGCGTAATTCAAGAGAAACAGCTAAAACAAAATGCCTAGTCTGAACTTGAACATGCCGTAGACCTTAGTATTTCAGTAAAACTCAATATCATTAATATATTCATAAAATGGAGTAATAAAAGTAAACTAGCACGTCAACTATCGATAGTTTTTGAAAATTGTATAGAATACTGAACTATTTGTATAGAAATAAAAAAAGGATGTATAAGTCAAAAATAAAAATGATAATCTTTTATACCCTGCTCTGTTGTCGGGGATAGGCAATGGAATCGCAACTGATTTCTCAGTGACTCTATCAAACGAACTAGATATCAAGATCATGCCTAGAAATTAGAACCAAGTGTCAATAAAATTTATTCAACCCCTGGGAAAATGCCCCAACATGTTACGCTTATTCTACAATCCCAAATCAATAAAAGGGAGTAAGCCCAATTACGCATATAAAGCAATAAACAAGAAGAAAATAGATGAATAGACGATAACGCGCAAGCACAAACAAACCCACAACTATATCGTAGACTTTAACAAATAAGAATCAATAATCACAACAGTTATAAACGGTAAAGCATTAAAGGAAGTAGAAATGATGACTCAATCGCTGGTACTGATAGATTTATATAGATTGATTATCTGGAGTATAACAAGCAGAGCAAAATTATGGAGATTGTGGTGGATTTTATTTTTGGTCATGATCGCCTCTATTATTTCCATGAAATTAAGAGTATTAAGAGTGTTGCTATTAACAGCGTGTGGAACATCGGCACTCCGGCTCAAATCTAGTAGAGATATAAGTAGCAAAACAATCAAATCTACTGTCGATTATGCGGATATTTCTTCCCCAAAATATAAATCACCAAGCTCGTCACCAATAAATTAATTATTGAGCTGATATCCCATCTAAAGGCGAGGGGAGAGAAGATTAACTTGACCACCAATTGCAAGACATCCAATCTATCTGGATCTACTAATGTTTGTGATTTATGCTACTAGCTGGTAGTTGCAGAACATCAGCTCATTAATATCGAGCAGCAATTCTGTTCTTTAATCAACTCTAGTTCTGATAGTTTAAACCGAGTTCGGTAAATTAATGGCAACCACATCCCCCTGTTTTGCCATGAATTAACTACAATGATGCAATGGAGAGTTTTCTTTTATATTGAAAAAATCAAGAATATACCTTATGAACTCACTGAGTTTGACAACACTATTAGTTTGAATATGAAATTCAATGATGTTAAATAAAGTTTTTCTAAGACTTTGGAGCCATCTTAATTCAATTTTTAACAAAGTCGAGTTTTTAGTGGAAAAACGAGCTTTGTGCGTTGTTCATCAGGAAAATCTTTTCGTGGATTGACTCCAAAGGGATAGAAAAAACCAACATCTCATACAACATGCACAAATCGATCGTACGATCATTATCGATAGAATAGTACAATAGATTTCCAAAAAGTAAAAATCATAACATTTTACACAAAAAATGACGAAATTAAATCAACTTTATCCAATGAAGAAGTTAGTTTTGAGCTCATCTATAACAATTATAAATTAAAAGGACAAACATCTACTTTGCAAAATTTTGGAAACACTAAATAATGTCAGCGTTATAGTTGTTAAGTTCTTTTATTTGATGAAAAGTATACTTATTGCAACTTATAATTAAATGTTGGGCTCATTTGTGATGGGCCAGTTAGTACGGCTTCGCTATCATTGGCTAAATCTCACAACAACAACATTTACTTGTCAACTGGCAAAAGTGAAACATGCTCTCCTCTGCCAGCGGAATGGATGTAAATAATATCGGAAGGAATTGATACCTGTTAGTAATCCCCAAATATAGAAAAAAGAAACAAAGTAAATAACTTTCGAGTGCAGAGTGGACATATAATGAGGACAGGAATTAAGAACAATAGAGTATCTAATCCGAAGATAGAAGAAATTTAATAAAAATAATAATATCTTTGATTAAATTTTACACATTTTTTGAACATTAATATTATTACTAAATTTTAGCAAAAGATTTTATAAATATTTTTATTAATAAAAACCTGTTTATTATGCAACAAGAACTACAAAGGATCCGAAATAATGATTATTCTGCTATTGACTAAAAGCTATATAATAACATCAATATGACCAGCGATCTTGATAATACGATCGCCCAGTTAGCATAGCTACAAAAATATCTCAAATCTCAAATTGACAACATCCAAGATCAAGGAGAAAAGTAAGCAGCTCTCAGAGCATCAAAGGTGGTCTTGTCCATGAGTTGCGTGAATAATTAGTCACAGATCATCAGAAAATGCTAATGTTATCATGCATTCGTATAAATCCATGAAAAGATAAAAAAAGTGAAGAAAAATTTTAAGAATTTTCGAGAGAAGATTGAAAGATAGATGAAAGACTGCATAAATGACATAGCTGAACAGATGACATAAAACTTCACTCATATGTCTGGATTATTGAATCGAAAATCAAACTAGAACACAAAAACTAAAAGTCAGTTATATATCTGTCAATAATAAATAAATGATTTGAAACAAAAAAATTAATAACTAAATTCAAAGCTTCAGTAATGGTAATAGGCAGTTAAAAAAAGGAAATAGAAAATAAAATCAGTCAAAGATTAAAAAAGTACAATAAGCCTGTACACTAACACTGAGAATCATTTAACTTATCGGTAATCAAATCAATAATTTTTTTAATCTTATACTTCTGAGGTGTAGAAAAATTAAGCAAGGTTTTCTAAACAAAAAACTGATAGAGATATTATTGCTTGCGTATACACGGAAAATGATCGATATCGGTAATCATAGAATAGCACACCTCGCTTGCCAATGCCATTGAGAAGAGAAAGCGCAGGAAAACAATATGGAAGTTCTCTCTAGAGATATAACAGTTGTGCCAATATGAATCAAAGATAAAAAATGAAAATATATGAATAGGCTAATAGGATAAGTACAGCAAAGAATTCTCCAACCAAGATCAAGTTCACCCACACAAATCAGGAATTGGTGAATCAAAAAACGGGAGTTAACCGAGAAAAATAAAATGAAATACTAAAAATTAAAGGAACAACATAACAAGCGAATCGACGACCAAAAAAACTTAAATTGTTTAGTATAATTTGATTAATAAATTACTACCTCATTTATTCGATTAAAAATAAATTCAAACATCAATATCATCATCATCTTATTGCTAATCGTCTAATATTATGAGCCCTTCATCTTCGGGTTTCACTGGTTACTCGCATTTTTTACATTCTGATTTGTTACATTTGCAATCATTTGCGTTTTGCATGCGTAAATGGGGATATATCATTTTCTTTATTCCCTAGTCTTTTATCGACTATCCTTTCTTCACAACAAAGCCTAAATCATTCAACATTTGTCTCTGAGTTTATGTTTAACTTTCTTCTTTCGGAGGTACCCACTTTTCAACTTTAAATTTCCCATTTTTCTGAGTACTAATAGTATATTTTTATTCGTTAGAATGGCCTGTGTATCTTCTGACTGTAGATTTTACGACCCACACTCCATTACTGGGTTAATATTTTTCAATGTCAGTCACACATGTGCTGATTCTTTCTAAAGATAATTAGTGGTCTGGTGATAATGTTCCTTCATGCTTAAATATGGATACTTGCTTGTAAATTTGATTCAATGAAGATAATCGATTGATGAATGATTACAAGCTGGTTAGGGATTTCTTCTCACTCCCTATTATTTATAATCCCTCAACTATGAGCGAATATCCTTTGCTGACAGCTGCCTCGGTACTTTTGAAATTCTTGAGTTATTGTTGAAGGTTGTTGAGGGTTTTTATGACAATGGATAGGAATTATTATGTATTGGATCTAAATTGAGAGGACATCGTGAGTATATAATATGGCTTGTCTTTAAAAACAGCCACCAGATCTAAGCCATTGGTTATATTTATTCTTTAATAGGCGTTTCGAACTGTTTTGAGGACTGAAATGCCCAAATCTAAATGAAGAAGAGGTCTAGCTAAATACATGTTTACTTATTGCTGGCTACACAATTCTCAATGATGTATTGCTTGAGAGCGAGAAGATTGTTGGCCCTGGTCCCATTCACCACCCAGATTGGAACTTCATGATCCTATTTATGCTATTTCTATGAGCTGTTGGCGAAGTTTGAATGCAAGAAGTTTGTGATTGTTGTCATTATATATGTTTCTTTTATATTAATTTCCCTTTATATTGATTCCCATTAGTATAAATTAATCGTATATGCTATATATTTAAAATATCTAAACAGTAGATAAAATTCACAATGTATCAGATCTAAGAAACAATCGAGATGGGCCAATACTATATGATAATATGCAAGATGGGTGAAAAAGCCATTGCAGTCGAGGGATACAAATCTAAAAGTAAGGTTCTTGGCTCGTAAATTAATCCTCAGGATAACTCACAGATTTTTATGTTTAATCGTATTAATCAGAGCATTGATTAGTATTAAATTGTCAATTGTTGGACTGACTTTGTGTTGGAGGATAACAATAGATAGATTTTAATTACTTAGGGAAAGCAATCTAAATATCAGAAATTCTCCATTGAAAAAATAAAATATGGGAAAAAAGATAATCATGAATTTTACAATATTAGATCCACTTATAAGCCAGAACTTGCACTAGCATTAGAGGGATCTTTAAGATTGTCTCAATTCGATTCTAACTCAATATCTCAGCAATTCAGACTATAGCCAGTCCACAACTTGACAATTCATAACAGTTTCTTTCTCGTGAACAGCCATACATAAAAAGTAGTGGATGTGCCAAAATCAAGTAGTAAAAGCGGCTAACGAATCGTCACTTGGGAGAAGAATAACAGGTGGAATCAAAGATGGCGTTGGCAAAAGGTGGGGCAATATTATCTGATCAAGAGTCTTGTTAACGATTTATGCTTAGATATTGCTGGCTAGAGTAGAGACAGTGGCGCAAAAATAGTCCAATGGCCCCAAACTGGAGGAACTAATCAGTTATGGTATCTCTAATAAATGGGGAATAAAAGATATAAGATCTGGTCATACCACCAGCCATCTCTTTGTTTAGCAATTAGAAACCAAGATAAATAGGATGGGGCTTATTTGGAAGTTTCTTCCATATAAAATCCAACCATGTATTGGAGAATTGAGGGAGCTTATCCTAAATGAGTGATTAGTTTGAAGCAGTCGATTATATTTCTTAAAAATTTATTAATAAAAAAAAAAAATGGTAAAAATGTATGAGAGGGTGAATTTTAATAGATATTATTTCTTAAAAAGTTCTAGAGATAATATTTAGAGTCATTTGATAAAAGGTATGATTGATAGCAGCAGTTTAGCAAGGCATATCTCGAGGTCAAGCTCTGAACATTCAGGATAATTCAAGGAGAAATAAGCTTCTTATCAAAGAAATTAGGTTTCCAGAGTAATTATCGGTTCATTTA
>ERZ724506.587-NODE-587-length-12699-cov-4.879152_pt1 | contig 12699 bp, 5 predicted proteins | sample MGYA00376039_ERZ724506 | MGnify/ENA primary metagenome ERZ724506 (study PRJEB28724, sample SAMN07190887) | wastewater metagenome | isolation source: effluent of sewage treatment plant in Hong Hong | place: USA: Christiansburg, Virginia | collected 2016-03-01 ... | reverse complement strand
TTAATAGAATTATTGTTTTTCCTTATCCTTTTAGCAGCTCAGATGCACACCCAGGATCCTAGCCTGTAAAATTAGTGAGGTAATATTCTAAATAATCATTAGTTTGTTGTGACAATAAAAGATATTCCTGGTACAGACTACACTTGGAACGAATTGGCTGGCGAATTTTATTGATGTAATAAATGATTTACTTTTTCAGATCTGTTTTCATCATCATTTTGTGCTGGTCATGCTAGAAGAAATGCATTGAGTTCACTGAAAACTTGCTCTTCTCAGCTGATTTCCTAGGAGATATAGCTTATAAGAGAGGTGTGGGATCTCTGCGCTTATGCTTCATGAGAGCGCTCTACTTTAATTTCTTCTCACAAGAAAGTTTCTCAATGATTGAGTTAATATCGCCCTCCATGATATTTTCTTTATCCTTTTTTATTGTCTTATACGAGTAATATTTTTTATTTTTACTCAGATAGCGCTAAGCTATAGAAACATTATTTCCTCGATTCATTATTAATAAATAGAAGAAACTATTCAGATTAAAATTGTAATAAAAAGTAAAAAGTTGTTAGAGAGGAAAAATACGTTAAATAAAAATAAAGGAATGCGGGAAGAAGCAAGAAGAGGGAGAAAATAAGTTATGAATGCAAGGATAAGTTTTATAATAGAGAATTATATATAAATAGTTAAAATCAGTTAAAAATAAATATTCAATCAAAATGATCAATTAGATTACATGCAACTCAAATAATGCCATTTAACTATCGAGAGGAGAGCTATTAAACTGGGTTAATTCACTGCTGAAGCTTAATTACGCAAAAATAGAACAACTAGGTACGGGAGCTGTCTATTGTCAACTCCTTGATCTGATTTATCCTGGCAAGGTGCCCCTCACCAAAGTCAACTGGAAGGCCAAATTCGATTACTAGTATCTTAACAATTTCAAGGTCTTGCAGCAGTCCTTCACTAAATTAAATATAATGAAGCATATTGATGTCGAGAAACTAGTAAAATGCAAATACCAAGATAACCTGGAGTTCCTGCAGTGGTTCAAAAAAATATTCGACACAACTGGGTCCTGCACCAAAGATTACGATCCCATCATCAGAAGAGGAGACAAAGTATAAAAATAGAAGTAAAATAAAAATCCAGTCCCACTGCTTTCTTCTCATACACAAAGTCATTAATCACAATTATCGAAGGAGGGTTCGTACGCATCCTCTTATGAGAACTCCAAACAATCTACATAGAGAAACATGGCCAATCAAATGAGATAACCTGACAATGAAATGATCCAAACTCCCCAAAAATAAGAATACGAGACATTCCGATCAAATGATAAGGCAAACAAATCAAAAATGTTCAACCCATTTACAGAAAAAGTGGATGAAAAGCTTATTAATATATTCAGCGAAAATCAAAACGAATAGAAGTAGTTTTATCTGAAGAAAATCAAATAAATATAGTTTTTGATGGACTCATGGGACAACACGAGGAAAAGCTAAGAACTTATCTTTAGCATCAGGAAAATTATATTAGCAACCCCATAATCACAATGGAGGATCGAGAATGGCTAGTTTTTAGATCTTGATAACTAATAACATTGAAATGGAATAACCTCCCAATTAAAAGTAACTGATATTTTAATTAAATATGTTTAATTTATACTTAATACATCAATCATCATTGTAAAAGCTTTCATTAAGTAACTTTTCGAAAAATTTACTATAGACTTTTATTAGTCTAATGAAAACATCTTCACTCTCGTACTTCGTATTGATATTTATTAAGTACTGGTTATTGTAGACCATGAAAGCATCTGCTCTTTGTCTAAAAATACCCTTATTCACATATTTGAAGTCTTTCGTCTCAGCCTATTTCTGCTCTTCGCTCACTTGTGTATAATACTTGTTTATCCTTCGGAAGGAGTCCATTTTTACATTTATCTTTGCCACTTTTGACTTCTTAATCAATTCGAAGAAAGGATTATTTATAACTTCTTGAAATTACTCATGGAATTACTCCATTGCTGTCAACGAGTTCACTAAACTTTGCGAAGAAAATGCATTTGAAGTCATATTAAACTTTGCATAATCTACCTTAACATTTGTTCTGTTTTTTTTATTATGAGATATTTTTCCTTTCACGTCAAAATTTATGTGAGATTGGAGACGCAGACCCCCACTCTCGAAATATTGAAGAAACTGATTTGCTTTCATAACGTCTTCATTCTACAAGTTAGTGAAAAACCGATAGCTGATTCTAATAAACCCTTCGAATTATTGAATTTAAAATTTGATTTTTTCTTGTTAATCTTCTTCAGGTCTATGCTTAAACAATATTTGTAAAGGAGAATTTCCACCTTATTTCCCAAAGTACTAAACAGCTTATTTTTATTTGCCTTGGTCAACATAGAAATCGAACATTAAGACTAGATCTTTGCCGAAATCTTCATTGATTTTTTTACTTTTCAATAAATTTTTCACCTAATATAAAAGAATGATTTACTTGGTCTTTATCGTCTGAAAATTCAATATCGAGATTAATCAGGTTTTGACAATTGGCCTCTGAACCTAAGACAACTTTAATGTCGATAGGGGGTTGTGGGGCTTACATAAGATATATAAATTAGAGTAAATAAAACGTGAAATATATTAAAATAGATGCATTTTATAGACAAAAGATTATTAAAATAAGTCAACCATTTTTGATGTTGGCCATGTCAGAATAAATAGGAAGTAAAAATTAATACGTAATTCATATTTAATTTAATTGGTATATAATATCAAAGCCAGAAATGGAGATTGAGCTCTAAGATATGTAGCATGGAAAGCCCATAAATTTCACAAATATGGCACAGGAAAAACAATCTAAAATCAAGATAATGAAAGCTAAAAAACAATACAACTAACTGTTAGAGTATGCTAATAATCTGCCACCCAATCGTGATAAGTATCTCCTCAAGGCAAATGCTTTAATGCATCTGAGAAAGTGGAAGTAACTGGTGTAGTGTTGCGACAAAGGATTAGAATCGGACGAAGACAGTGAATTTTATAACATGAAAGGCCGAGCTCAAGGGAAGTTAGGCAATATGCTCGAAAAAGCTGCTTTGACCAGGAAGGCTATCGAGCTGGACCCGAACGTTGCTGCCTATTATAGAAATCTAGGTGCTGCTTAATATAAGCTCAAATAATATGACTCCGCAATTGAAAACCATAAGAAGGCCATTGCTATGGAGCCATAAAACTCAATAAACTATCACAATGTGGGAGCAGCATTATTCAGACAGTAGAAATATGAAGAGGCCAAAGAATACTTTAAAAAGTCATTAAGTAAAAATAATAAGGAAGCTTTATCACACAGCTGGCTCGGAGATTGCCAAAAAAAGACTGGAAACTTTACCTAGGCTATACAATGCTACACCAGAGCTTATGAAGTCAGTGGGAATTAGATTTACAAGAAATAGAGAGACATCCTTGAAAAGTAATATGGTGAGAAGAAAGGATTTTTCTCAAGATTGTTTGGTTGATAAAATTTATTATTCTCGGTAATCTTATTTTATTACACAGAAACTAAGTATTCTGTTATAATAGTATCATTATTTTGTTATATTAATATACACGGGGAGGTTTGATGTTGGGGAAAATCTAAATATAAATTAAGATATTTATCACCAAATATTAGGGCTTGGACTCGAATTCTAAATAAACGATGTTTAAATGCTTCAAATTTAGTACTTTATTCATAATCTAAATATTGTGGATATGACAGAAACTTTAGCTGCTCTCCCCAAAAGGAACCAAGGTTCCTACCTCAAAAACTATGGCAAGTAATCGTTGAAAACCAATCTGTATAAGGTCAACTTTGCTGAGAAATCGACAGTCACTATCTATTGCATCAGCTTTTAACCATTTGTCCATGACGAGAGAATTAAGTTCGTCTTAGAGAGTGTTTCAAGCAAAATCAAAGAGAAGATAGGAAACTATATCATGTGTGGAAGAAATATCTATGGATGCGCAAAGCCAAAATAAGGAAATGTGAAGTTATAATCCAATTTAGGAAATTAAAAATATTCTATTACGCTTAAACCTGTTAGAACAGTTTAATTATCTGATTTGAATGGAAACAACAAAAAGAATCCCAATGCATCATTTATTTCCTTAAACTTTTTCAACAACCTCGTCAAGAATTTCTTTCACTCTTTAAAGTTCGTCTCCATCGGAAAAAATGGGAAATATTTTAACCCTAAATCTTCCAAATTGCTGTCCAATTCAGGTGTTATCCTATTCAATGGATACGAAACCAAATTTAATTTGACAGAGAGTGGATTATACTTGCAAGTTGACAGCATGGTTCGGATAGTCCAAACCAAAACAGTCTTATAATAGATCAATTCTGTTTATTCTAAAAACTCTCACTTAAGTAAATAATAAAAAAGAAATGCTGTCAAATGTGAGCTTGAAGGGAAGGCGGTGATGTCAAATTACGGGAATTCTAAGGTCTGGGTTATTAAATAGGTCTTGTTCGACTTTGATTTAGAAAATACTAAAATTAGCCCTGAATCTAATATGACCTTTGTTGAGTACTATTAGAAGACTTACTGTATGAGGATCAAGAATAAAAAGCAACCAGTCTTGAAGGCTGTCCCAAATGGAATCAGGAAAAGTAAAGCCACGAATTAATCCATTTTAATTCCTTAGTTTTTGTTACTTTCCGGCTTACCAGAGGATTTCGATGAGAGAAAGAGAAGAGATATCAGCTAATATACAATTGTTCAGCCAGAATAAAAACTGTATCGAATAGAGTCACTGATAAAAGCATTCAATAGCTAGAATTAAAACTTCTGTCCAAACTCAGTTTCTTAGAATCTTGGGATAAAAATATCTGAAACTACTTAGACTGTCTAATCAACATTATTGCCACCACCTACGATCCAACTAGGAAAGGGGGATTCAGTCGAGCGTGGAAAAGCGGCATGCTTTCAGTTGTTTAACAAATAAATATACAGACATGATGTGCCAGTCAACATTGTTGTTATTATTCCTCATGATTTCGATTTCTCTCAAGTCGAGAAGCTATTTATATCCACCTGTCGCAATCTCTGTATTAAAAATAACTTAAATGTTATCAAGATTAACTTCCAAGATTCTAGAAGAGCAATGCTTGAAATTGAAAAACTGATCCTTGATAAAGATGGAAAGCTAGATGACTATGATCTTAATTGGTTCATCCTCCCTCCCAATATGAAGGGCAACTATAAAACGATTAAGATATTGTCTTTGAAGAACGAAAATCCAAAAGTGACTCAGGTTACACTCACATCGACCTTAGCAAAGAAAGGTTTTGCTTCCATTTTGACTAAAGTCTTAATTCAAATTTCGTGTAAAGTAGGCAATATTCCATGGGCTCCAAAACTCCCAGCTTCAATAAATCCCAAAACAATTTTGATAGGAATCGATACAGGCCGAGGATCAGGAGGAAAAAATTCAATAGTTGCGTACTGCTGCACCTTAGATCAAGATATGTGCAAGATTCATTCAAATTACCAATACCAGCAACAAAATAATAACTTTTGCACAAAAATGGGCGATATTATTGCTGACTGCTTGATTGCATATAGCAAAGTGAACTCCTACTTACCTGAGTAAATTATAATGATGAAAACAGATCTGTCAGATGGTGAAAAAGATAGCATTGTGGCTGGAGAAATTACTCAGATAAGAGACAAACTGAAAGATATGAATGGGTACTTGCCCAAGTTAACTTTCTTGACAGTGAATAAAAACTCGAAGCAGAAATTCTTTTTGCAAGGGAGGACGATAACAAACCCAAGCTATGGAACCCTCATCAACACCAAGGTCGTATCAAAGAATTATGATTTTTATCTAATTTCACAGCATTGCAACAGAGGGACAGTCAAGCCAATCCACTACAAAGTACTCTATACTGACTCTAAGATGGAAGAAGGGTTACTTCAATAGTTAATTTATTCTCAGAGCTTCAACTATATGAATTGGAGTGGATCAATCAGAGTACCTTCAGTCCTACAATATGCATCAAAACTTTGCAGCTTTATCTCAGACTATATCAGCAAGGGACCAGAGACAGACCAGCTTAATGACTTGCTCTATTACATTTGAAGGAGTTTTTGATTGATTGTATTTCGCTTCATTTATAAATTAATACTTTTTGTGCATATAAATAAAATATGAGTATCATGACCACTGCGAAGAGTTTTCTAAAGTTTCACATTTAAATTTATGATATTTCCGTAAGCTTTAGACTGTAACCACAACCAAAATGACTGCTTCAATAAGTAAGAGATAAATGGAGATATCCTTAAAAATATTTCCTATGCTCTTGTATAAATTTATGTCCAAATGGTTTCTGAGCACAATGTAGATCGCTTCAATATTCTGTGTAATGCAAATAAAACCTAGAATTATAGAAATAGCCATATTATAATAACTCTCCTCATTTACGCCCACCCCAAATATGATGGCGAGGATGACCAAGCTGATGGAGTGTGCTGGAGTGAATCCTGCCAGCAGGCAGAAGAGAAGGACTGGCGCGATGGCGATATAAGATTGAGAAAATGATGAATATACTTGCATTATAATGTAGGTTAACTATTATTAAACAAATAAAATCACAAGCCTTCTGTCGACATCCATTTAACATTCCCTGTATAGCTTATCTTATATACTTATTATTGATTTTGGGTTTGTCCTAAACTGGCTCTCTCTGTGCTCATCCCTGATCTCATCGTGTCACTATAAGCCCTACTTCTACCCGTCAGGCAGAGCTATTTCTTTTTTAAATTTTTCAGCTTTTATATTGGTAAAACAGGTATACTTCTCTCCACAGATTTAATCCCTCGGTCTGTCTGAAGCATTTCCTCGAGCTCAACTGGCTTAAACTTATTCCCTTTGATATGCCTTTGCAAAATTTTGTTATTGTTTCGAAGAGACATTTCCCACATGTTGACAACGTAATGGTTGATTATATCCATCCTATCATCATTAGGATGAATGTAGATATCTTTGACATTGTCCTCCAGCAGAGTCTTCGTATTTTTGTTGCGTAATGTCATTTTGTGCAGTTTCCTGCTCTAATTATCCCAGATATCTTGGTACTCACGATACCGACCCAGGTACTTCATCTATTTAGTAATGATGTTCGTTTGTTCTCTCGTTAGTTTTGACATTATTGTATTTCTGTTTATTGTAGTGTTCATAGTATTGTTATTTATATTCGATTGCTACAGTAGTGATTACTATTTTTTTATTGGGTTCAAAGGCTATGCTTAGATGTACTTTGATCTGAATTATGAATTTCCTACGAAATCATAACTTTTCCCACGCATTTTCGTGAGCGCTGGAAGTGGTTAGGTTGACCTCAAAGATGCGAAAATGTTACTATCCTCAGATTCTTTGCTTGACTTTTCTCTGAGGGGTCTGGCCAAGAATACTCTTTATCTCTCCTATATGATACTGTTCATTTTTATCAAATTAAATTTATTATTTATTATTTGTTCTGAGTAAAAGATCTATGCTCACAAAATATATTAAGCTTTAATTTCATTCTTAAGTAAAATCATCAACGAGAATATCTTATAAAGGGAAATCTACTGTTTTCATGATTATGGATTTGCATTTGTGACCTGCATTGAAAGCAATATGCTCAACCTATTTGAACTTTGAATCGAGCACTCCTTTAATTCCGATTAAATGAGGAAATGGTGGCACTCCGCCTGGCTTCACGCCTAATTTTAATACTTATTGCTCGCCAACCATTTGCCCTTTTTTCCCCACTTGCTATATTTTTCTTATTTTTTTCCAACTCACTTTTCGATTTGCTCTATAAATGAGTAAAACTAAACGATTATCGACTCCTGAAACAATCATTGTTTTGGCTCCCCACTCCAGTGGAGTTTTACGGACGGCTGCGGATTATTCAGAAGTTCTGGTAGGCTCATGCTCCAAAACCTTAAATTAAATCTTTTTCTCGGATAAATAATTGAATATTTTCTAGAATGTCCTTTCTTCTTATTAAGTTCCCTTAATTTATTTGCTCATTTTACATATGGGGTTGTTTGACCAAAGAGACAGAGGATTTTTATTAATTGATTTCAGATAATTGGGAGGGTGGAGTATTGTTGATCTAGTTGTGCATAAAAATGAAGTAAAATAAATCATAAATGATAAAAAAGAGTATAAATGAACTATGTAAATTTAAATATCATATAAACTTGCAGGTGCAAATTTAATCAATATCTTCTGTATTGATTGTGTTTTTATATCTAAGATATCATTTATAATAGTGATTATGTTGATTTTTTTATCATCGCAATCTCCATTCGGTCGATTTGCCGCAGCTGCAGACACTTTTTGATCATCATGTTCATCAATTCGTCAATTGAGTTTGGGTATGCTTTTCGGTGCCACAGATTATTGAGTCTTACTGAAAACTCGTTTTTTTATATGCTCTACGCCAGCTCAGGAATTTTAGTGCTTCGATAGTATATACATGGAATATCTCTGTAAATGAGCTCATATAAAATCACTCCCAACGACCATAAGTCTATCTGATGATTATTTATACCGAAATCGCACTCAAAACTACATTCAAAAGGAGAGTATGGCAAACTGGAACCCAAATTCTTGTTCCATTGTGATTCTTTTGGTTAGGCTATCAGAGTGGAGTCTGAAAAATCTATTATTTTTGTGGGGATCTCTGACTTTCCATAAGATAATTACTTAAAATCCTTAATTTTGGCCGGGTCAGAAATCAAAATATTGGAAGGCTTTAAGTCTCTATGAACAATTCCTGATTTATGAAGGATTGAAACACCATTGAGAATCTCAATAAATCTTTTAAGGTTACTCTAAAGTTTAAAAAGGTCATTTTCAATAAAGAAGCTCAAATTGACTGGAACTTACTCCATGAGTAAATGCATATCCTACTTACATTAATTCTGGAAATAATACTTGATAAAATAGCTACTGTCAAACTGAATAGTTTTTACAATTTTAATTTCCCTTTGTATCTGCATTTTTGCTTTACTGAGATAATTTTGCTCTGCACTCTCTAGTATGTCTCTTTTTATTTCTTTTATTATTAAGCTTTTAGTTTATGTTTTCTCTCCTCTCGTCAATTCAAATTAACTCTTAGTTACATTGAATCGATTGGTTTACACTGAAAATATAGGGTCATGCATCATATTCCCATGATTAGGACTCCAAAATTTTGATTCTATTTTGTCATAAAACTCACAAGTAACACTCTTTTTGTTTTACTCTCTTGTTTTACGATCGAGGCTCGATAATTGCTATTTCTTTCCTTCACCATTCAATATTGAAATTATTTTTTATTTCATCTTCAGGTTAAGCGATCTACTCTTAGACTAATTTTTAAAAGAAAACAGTTACTGAGGCATTTCTTTGTTTCTCGATAGGCGACTAAAATTAATAACTCCATATTTCATGAGAGCATATTTAATGTTATACTTGATTTAGTTAATTTTTCTGCTTAAATATTTATCGATTATCTCCGAAATTGAATGGAGCCTGGAGAAATGTGGTCTTAATTTGAAGCGAAACAATATTGCCCCGGTTTGATCAAAATAAGAAAAGGGATTCGATTTATTATAATAATTGAGCATATCTACTATTAATTGGATGAGATGAGTGGAAACTTTAAGAAAATGGCCATTTTCCCAAACTAGCATTCCTTTTAAGTTGAATGTGTGCCTCTGCTCCCCTTCAGAAGAATATTTCACCCTGATTAGCAGAGAGTCGCCCAAGTTAACAGCAACTATATGTTACTTGAAATACTAGTTTTTCTTTTAAATATTCAGATCGTTATGCTCTTCAATGTCGCTTAGTTCTTAATTTTCCATGTTTAACAGCTATTTAACGACCCGTCTAATCTATTTATTTATATATTATTTATTTATTGCTTTTTATATGCTCATATTCTATGCTATCTTTTCTTCAATCTCTATTTATAGTCTATTTTTTTCTCTCTTTCTTTTTAAATTTGTATAATAAACTGAAGAAAATGAATACACCCAAATATATCAAAAATAACTTTTCACAACTACAAACTTAATTTCGTAAAAATATTCTTAGTTTTGTTTTAGTTATTTATTTTATTAATTTTTTTCTATCTTTTATATATCAATTAAGGTTAGTCTAGTCAAAGAACTATATGTGTGGCAAGCCAATTTCGAAAAAGGACTGACAAGTGGCTGAATTATTTATTATTATTAAATTGATACAGTTTATTTTAATGTTTTGTCGTGGAAGAAAATAATAAAGTTGATGCATTCAGATAATCACTCCAGTTGGATATTGTTAATCTAGTCAATCAAATCCTCAAGTGGCCTCAGTTTAATTTTGGATTATTTCTTAACTGCTGCAAACTTATCGTTTATCCCATGGTTTGTCGATTCTATAGCTTCTTCGTCTGAAAAATGTAGTCCCTTGCTGTTGCACAATGCTCTCTTTAATATCAGGTAGCCATTCTCGATTTGGTTCAACTTTTTCTCCTTCAGCAATTTGTTCACCTCCTCAAATATCAGCACTGTGTTCTGCTTCAGGGATTCTTATATTATTTTGTCCTATTTCTCTTTTATTATTTTCTTCATTTTCTTGTACTCCTCCACAATCTTTGTGTTTGTCTATGTTGCTTTACTCTTTATCGACTGGCATGTTTCACCTGATTTTTTATACTCCACAGGAGGGTTTTTTAAACTCGTCTCATAATTTATCAGTTATTTCGTTAGTATCTCTACGAACTTATCAAAAGAGATGAGGTTTTTTAATCCGAGTCGCTGTGGACTCCCTCCCACTGCTTTGAGCTCGCAACTTGAGCATGTGAAAACAGGTTTAAATTATTGACCGAAGGCTACTTTTGAAGCAGGATTCTTTTGGCATATTTGGCAAAATTGCTTTTACAACTGAGACTTGAACATATCGGATATGTCATTTTCGACTCTTTTTTGCTGCTTCTATTGTTTGCCTGTGAAAAATTGCATCATTATGAATAAATATTATCATCAATCTAATCATGCATGCTATGCTATAATAACCAATAAAGTATTATAAAGTTAGTTATAATATTATCATTTGAATTCGAGCTGTCAATCAAACTCTGAGTATCTCTTAAAATCTTTTCGTTGCTTCCCTTCTGAGGGCTGAACTTCCTCTGATTTTTTACCTTGCTTTGGGTAAATTTAGCGAAGGTTTGATGGGTATTTTGGGTAACACTGATTACTCCTCACCTAATTTTTTTATTCCCTCGTATTGCATTTTATTTCTCGAGTACTCTAAGTTATACTTATCTATTTTATTCAAGGTCTATCGTTTTCTTGCTTCAGTTGAAGGACGATCATCAAGAACTTTTCTGACCTACTGCTTTTCTTCAGTTTCCCGATTTCTTTGCAAGAGTAAAGTTTTCAAATCCTGATCCTGTACATGCACCTTCGATTCAATTTATGTAATTGACCGTTTTTTCATTGAGCTTATTGGCCTGTGCTCAACATTTTCATTGAGTACTTTTTTGATCTCATTTCGTTTGTTATTATCCACTTCAATATTAGGTTCTTACTCATGAGTGTCGAGTTTCACATGAATTTAATTGGTTTTGATTCGATTGTATTATTTTTTCGATAGTTTCCTGTTTGATCTTATTTTTTTCAGTTCCTCATCGCTCATCTTTTTTTATTTCTTCTCGAGTATATCTTTATTAAAAGTAGCTTTTACTCCCAATTTTACATCCATGTTCTCAATAGGGCTCTTTATCCTCGAGAAATGTATTTATGGTTTGTATTATTTGTACTATTATTTTATTTCCCCATTCAATTTCGTTTCTTTCTTTTTCATCGATTTGAAATTCTTTTATTCTTTCTCTATCACTTGATGAGTTTACACCTTTGTCGCTTTTTCATTTAATTTTTAATTTAACCTTTCATTTAATCTTTCATTTAATCTTTCAGTTTATTTTTTCAATTTTTAGGACTACGCTGGCATTGTTGTCGTGACAAATTTTGAGATTAAATTATTCCGTTTTTATTGTTTTAGTTCAAATATTTTACCATCGTAGTCAAAATTAACTCCATCTTTACTGAGCTTAGAATATTTCTATTGCAATATCTTGGACTCCTCTTTCTTTTTCTAGAACAAATATTATTTTTATTTTTATTTTCTCTTTTCTGTTATTTACTTGTCTTCGTCGTTATTAATATCCAGCTTATGAAGCTCGTTGCTGATTTAGTCAGGACTCTTTTGACCTTTTCCGACTCCTGAATTGAGAGAATCAGCTTTTGCACTCTACTTCTTCCTGTTGTTTCGGTAGCTGGCTTATGCACTTTTATTTTCAGATATGCTTTTTAATTTTTATGTATTTTTATTCATTTCATATTCCAAATGCTAGATGTTGGTCATGGTCATCAGGGTATCTCCGACAGGCCTGTCAGGCTAATTTTATCTTTTTAATAAGCATTCACTCTGTGGATGACTGAGTAACTGATCTCCCAGTTCATTCACTATGGATATCATACGATTCGAGCAATAATAGTTCATGTTGGCCTTTACAAATTATTTTTTTGATATTTCTTACTGAGTTTTTTACAATATGGACTGAACGATGCTTTTAACTATCAAGTTAGAACCTTTAAACATGAATATTATTAATAATTAT
>ERZ724506.585-NODE-585-length-12717-cov-3.446375_pt1 | contig 12717 bp, 9 predicted proteins | sample MGYA00376039_ERZ724506 | MGnify/ENA primary metagenome ERZ724506 (study PRJEB28724, sample SAMN07190887) | wastewater metagenome | isolation source: effluent of sewage treatment plant in Hong Hong | place: USA: Christiansburg, Virginia | collected 2016-03-01 ... | reverse complement strand
AAAACTTTGATCCTATCTTCCCATTTTTTTTCTCAATTTTTAGTCTCAATCAAGTTCGTAGTAAAAGCATATATTAAACCTAAATATGACACTCCTGTCATTCTGATTTTTCGGCAACCTCCACTTTTTTTTGTCATCTTTTCTAATATAAATATGAGGTATACTATCTATTGTTATTATGAAATAAATTAGTTGATGATAACACCACCTTTTGGAAGACCTGAAGATAAAATTATCTAAAGGGAATTTATGAAAAAAATTCGAGGCGATAAGCTCCAAGCCATTAACGCTGAATGCGAATTAGAAATATGCCTGGCTTTCAAGTATGATCAGAAACCAAAGAAACAAAAAGGGAAGAAAAAAAATAACAAGTAGAGCGAAGAAAATAGCCAGGGGATGGAAGGAAAAGTGCTCAATTTGCATTTGAATACACTGCAAGTTGATAGGAGATAAAAACTATTATAAAATTTTAAGTCTTTTAAGGACGAGTGGAAATTTGAAGAGATTTAGGAAAACCAACCATTACCTGATTATTTCTTTGATGACGGATGTGACCTAAGCTATATTATCTATGAGTTACAAAAAACTGGAAATGAATAATTTAAATAATTTAGCGCTGAGGATTTGATATTTTTATAGCTCCTCTGTCTCGAAGGAAGAAAACTATTAAACGAAGCCATCATTAACTACTACGAGACAAATATGGCTTTCATGATATCTGCTATGAAAAATGGATTATAAAAGATTAAGCAAAGACAAAAAACCGTCCAAGAACAAAATAGCTCGAAGTCTAAATAAAGAAAAATTTCCAACTAATCTGGTGGAGATAGTTAGATTTGGGCCTCGATGGAAGCTGACAAGGAACAAATGTATTCAAAGTAAATTGAATAGATTTCAGGAAAAAAAGGAAAAAAGAAGGATATTAAAATGAAAAAAACGAAAGCTAAAAAGAACAAAAACAAATAAGACAGCAGTGACTAAAATTAAGAAGAATAAAATTAGAGTGCGTAAAATAATTCTCCTGATGAAAAATAACTGGCTTTAAAAACGTGTAACTACATTTCATGGGCTTATTGGTATGTAATAAAAAAGGATTGATTTAGAAAATAAATTTAGTTTGAAAATAATGAGTAAAGGAAAAATCAATATTTTGTTAGTTATTTACTTTTTGAGTTAACTTTTCTTATCTAAACCACGCATTTCTAATATATATTATACTTCGAGTTAGCATGAGTGTTGAGATACTGTTCAACTCGATTCAGCCCATACATATATCCTTTTCTTTTATCTTTTTTTAATGGCTTTTTCGTGATAAAGTTTAATTCGTACGCTAAAGGCGAAACGTCCCTTCGAGATGTAATTAGCTAGGTCTTCGGAAGTTTTTTGTTGATAAAGTTTTATATGAAAGGCAAAAAGCATTATTTCTTATCTTTTTATTTGACATTTTTAATTTTTTAATTAATATCCATAGACTATTTATCTATTGATAAAGTTAATTGGTGGATGCTATGTTTTGAATTGATCTTTGCTGATGATCTTATTGGTGGTTAGTAGTTACTTTTTTGAGAATATCTGTTTTCCGATCTTTCAATGTCTTTCCTGTTCACGTCGATTGTAGTAAATTTTCGAGATTTTGATATCATCCAAGGTCCAACTTCATTTTGCTCGTCGTTTAAATACTACTCTTAAAGAAAAATAGTTTTGTTAAAAAAGTTACTTGAAGTTATCATTGTCTAATTTACTTGAAAGCTAATTTTTTAATAACTCAGTAATTTATATAATAAATTTAAATCTCGATAAGCATTTTCATTATCATAAATCAAAGTTAACTCCTTGAGCCAAAGGCGATTTTTTACCATAATTTATTGTGCAGGTTGATCTTCTCATGTACTGTTTCCAAGAGTCAGAACCTGACTATCGGCCTCCACCAGTCTCCTTTTATCCGCCAAATGCTCCTCCAATTTATGCACCAGAGGGGCCAATGTTCACATTAGCTATTCCACAGTCCGAACCTAATGGCCCAACCCATTTAAACGCATTAGATATGTCCTGAGTGAATAAGCTGCTGCTTAGACCTTGAGGGACTCCATTATTTATTTTAATAGCTTCTTACAGAGTTTTGAACTTAATGACAAATAAAATAGGACAGAAATATTATTATTGAATTATTTTTGACTAAGAGCTTATTTCAACAATAGTGGGCTCTACAAAATATCCCTTTTGATTTATTCTGTTACCGCCACAGAGTATTTTCGCGCTTGGATCTTTTTTTATTTCTTTTATTGTTTTTTAGTAACTTTCAGCAGCCCCTGCTGTATGAAGAGGGCCACAAAGTGTTCCAGAGCTTAATGGATCTCCAATCCGAACTGTTTTATATGCTTTTACGAGCTTATTGGTAAATTAGTCGAAGACACTCTCATGAATTATGAGTCTTCTCAATGTTGTGCACCTTTGACCGCAAGTTCCCACAGCTGCGAATGTGCAAGCCTTGAATGCTAAATCCAAATTTGCATCTTTCAGAATAATAGCTGCATTATTTCCACCTAATTATAATAAGGTGCGACCAAATCTTTCACCAACGGCTCTTTGGACAATTTTTCCTACTTTGGTGGATCCTGTAAATGAAATTAAAGGAATTCTTTTGTCTTATGACATCTTCTGTCCGATATCAACACCACCTTGGACAACTGTTAAAACATTTGGGTTTATCTTATTTTTCTCTAGGACATCTGCAATGATTCTGGCAGTTGCAATTGTTACTAAAGAAGTAGAATGTGATCCTTTCCAGGTAATCAAATCTCCGCAAACTAAGGCTATTGCTGCATTCCATCCAAATACTGCACAAGGAAAATTAAAAGCAGTAATTACTCCAACAATTCCTAATGGATTCCAAACCTACATCATAAAGTGTTATGGTCTTTCAGAATTAAAAACCGATCCACCTATAGTCCTGGATAGTCCACAAGCCATATCACATACGTCGATGACTTCTTGAACTTATCCTTGACCCTCAGAATAAATTTTTCCCATTTATAAACTTATAAGACGCCCTAATGGTTCCTTTTTGGCTCTGAAAGCCTCACCTATTTGGCGAACAATTTCTCCTCTTGCAGGCATAGGCAAAGATGCCCATTAGCTCTTCGCGTCCTCCATTGATTTGATAGCGTTTTAGTAATCACTCAGCGATGCTCCTCTTGTTTGAGCTAATAGTTATCCATTAGATGGATCGATTGATTTAAAAATTTAGCCACTTCCCTGCCATTTTCCATTAAAATATGCTCCTAGGTTCTCAGATTTGAGCCCAAGGTCTTTTAAAAAATCAAGCTTGTTAGAGCTGAAGCAATTTTTAATCCTGCTTATTAGAATGGACATTTTAAAAATATGATATGTATTGAAAAATTAATATATAGTTCATCATCACCAAAAAATATATTCAATTAATGAATGGACAGTTATTAATAAAGGCTTCATTATTTTATTAAAACTTCTTTTTTTTAGAAAAGTAATATGAACATTAGGAAAGAAGAGGGCAGAGTATTTAATCTAGCTCTTAAAAAACGGAGCAGCGAGATGAAAGAAAAAGTATCGAATGGCGATAACTTATAGACCATCACATAAATCCCTGAGAATAAAAGTTGCCAACAAATAGCAGATGGAAGATGTAAAAACATATTTGAAGCATAAAAGTGCTACCATCAAAACATGTTAACAAGCGAAAAGGTGAATCAGTACAATATTTTGTGCAAGAAACAATTCGATTCGTACAATTCTAGGATAAAAAAAATAAAAAATGTCGCAATAGCAGGTGTTTTAAGACTAAAAGTTTCGTAGTCTTTTCTATCCAGCTGCAAAAACACTGGCACTTTCTGTGAGCTGCCCCCAAATAATGGTCTTCTCAAAGAGTAACTGCATTAATTCTATGTAAAGCTAAAAAACAATCGAGTGAATGGTTAAGCAAAAAAAGAAAAGTGCCTAATTTCTCAAAGCGAAAGATTTAATCAATCCATTCCCAGTTCTATTCACAAAAAACATGAGAAATATAAAAACACATGGTAAATGATTAGTAACTCTACAGATAGGCATAAATTAAACTCATGGAGCAAAAATAATACTCTGCAAAGTCACAGGAAAAAAATAGAACAGCTCACTAACTTAGCCATTAAGAATGAAAAATAAAATATGAAGCCAATTAGTTGGGTCTCAAACCTCAGAAACCCCTAACCCCTAAATCTTTTCCTCAAAGACAAGTCCATAGAATCAATTGAACGATAAGGAATAAAACTGAGGGGAGAAAATAAATTAGAAAAAGAGTATAATTGGATAAATGAGAAAAAGATTAATCATTTCGACCCAATCGATAACAAAGAAAAATTCGTGGGAAAGCTAGGTAAAGCAAGTTAAAAATAAAAGAAAGGGTTAGGGCTAATTCTCGAAAATCTGCAAAATCATCGCAGACTCACCTCTACTAATGCTTAATGATTCCAAGATATTGATTGAATAGCATATCGATTTTATTTATTTATCAAATTGAGCAGATGTTAGTTGGGAAGTGATAAAGAGAGCTGAAGAAGTTGAGCTGTATCAGAATTGCAGAACACATTTTTAATCAATAATCATGCGCAGCATTTCATCATTCAACAAGATTCAACTCTCTATAAGTTAATTTATAAACTGATCTGCTTTATATTAGAAATGAAAATATTGATTATAATATAAACCTTGGATATCAAATGTCAAAAATGATAGAATAAGAGTAGGCAAACAAATATTCTGAAAGCTTAAGTAGCATGGTTGACAACTCACGCTCGCACCACGCCGGTGATCCAATGTTTCGAAAATTTAAAGTAGACTCATCCGTATCAATGCAGACAACTCTCGACCCAGAGATATCATATTTTTTTGGTTCGTATTTGGCTTCGTCATTTTGATATCGATTGTGTTTGCAATTTTTTTTGGTACGGATTGTTTTAAATAGCTCCCAAGGAAATCGTCATAAAATCGAACCAAACCGAATTGAAGAATACAATTGACCATAGTTGCATGAACCCATTCGGCTTTGATAATGATATCCTCATTTGCAACTCATTTAGTCCTTAAAATCCGAACCTTGGATTACTCTTAAGAAATATCAACGTATTAAATCAATTTGCTTTGATCTATTTGGATTTAGGCGTAGAGGAAGAAGGTTAAACTCATGAAATATCTCAAAAAGTATAAATAAAACTATTGTCCCTAACCTTAAAAAAATAAAATGGGACAGGTCGTTTCTTTCGCAACAAATAAATTGGAAGAAGATTTATTGATCTCAAAGACTAAAACGAAAGCACATCATTTCGATTTTATGGATAAAATATTCAGCACCTTATTGGGTTTTATCGTGAACTCAAATAATAAAATTATTTATTAACAATTCGGTTTTCCAACCCTGAACAAATTGCGAAGGTCAAGATGAATCCTACTCTTAAAGTATTTGTTCTCGTATTCAGGCCATTTTAATCAACCATGAATTTAGTTTATTTGTCATTGTTTTAAGATGTGTGGGCTTTGTTATCACCTTATTTACGGGAGCTCTGTATTTGAGGAAATATTTGATTCTTCATGAAGCGCAAAGAATTGTTGAACAGAAAATTGTACTTGGTATGTCCATATTAATTCTGCTCTTTAATGATCCTATTTATTTTATTTCTGTTCTTTGGCCCAGTACCATCAGGTATAATTTTTCTTATTTAGCTCAATCATGTCTGTTTTCTTTTTGACTCAGTTTATTGTGTTGTTGTTTTTCTTCTGGATCTTTGGAGCGGAGAGAATCTATCGAGAAGAAGGACAACTAGTTTCGGGGATGACAACAAGAGCAAAAAAACTGATTTATTTTCTGTATTTCCTGTGCTATTTTGTCATGCTCTCTTGGTATTATAGCAAGATCGCAATTGCTTCCTATGAAGGGCACTTTATAGTTCACCCGCAATAAATCTCCCCTGGACTCTCGTTCATGTTTGAAATATGGCTAATTGTGAATATAACAATATACGCGTTCATTGTGGTAAATATTTTTCAAAAAGGCCGTGCCAAGATGTGGAGAAGTAGGTCTTGGCTATACTTTAATACTTATTTCGCATTGGTTTTGATCATATTTGTGCTAGTTAGTGGATCGATATATGAAGAAAGCTCAAAGCTATTACTAATTTTCTATGTCTCCGTCAATTTGTACTGTGTCTACATGCAGTATATGTTTTCAACCTCAGTCATTTAAAACAAGATCCACAAAATGATTCCCATTAGCTCGAACGAACCTGAAGATTATCCATAGTCCATTGAGATTAATCTTTAACACGTTCCTTCACTCCAAAATAATACTATTTCATCGGATTTATGATGTCGATTAAAATTGTTCTTATTAAAGTTTATTATTCCTTAATATTTTATAATTATTCCTTTCTCATACAATCATAATGAATTCTTTACCCAATGATTTTTCTCATGTCCAAGAGTACAAGCTGGATAACCAAAAAATGGAGAGATCTATCTACCAAAAATAATAAGGGAAGTATGTCGTCGAAAAGGGGTTAGAAATCGGAAAAGGAACGAAAAAATAATTACACAGCACTCATTTTCCTCTACCGAACTACACAATATATAGAAAGCCGAGAAAATAAAAAGTAAGCGTTAAAAAATATAATGAAGTAGATGAGAAATGGTGGGAAAAATTATTTTCTTGTTGCAGTTAGCCTGAAAAACCCGTCGAATTTGATGACTGCTAGTTTTGTCAGAGAAGAGTATATAAAAACGATAATGGAGAACCAGAAGATGACAAACCCTATATAAGCAAGCAGAGGACAATGCACCGGGAAAATCAGGCCTTAATCACATTCTGCGATAAGTTATAAAACAACAGAATTGTAAAAGAAGTATGGCAAAATAAGTGATTTTATATTAAATATTGTTTAGCTCAAACCTAATCCTTTGAATAGTTCATAATTAAATATCATATAAAATGAATGAGTTTGAAGATGCATAAAAGAGTCTAAAAACTGTCTTGCAGCTTCAACAATAATAACTACGAGAAGCCTCTCAAAATATCGTGTCAGAGTATATAAAAAAGAGGACGAGAGCCAAAGAGAATTGTTCCATTCCATCGGCTGTAATATCAGACTTGACTCATCAAATAACTGTATTGGAGAACATAAAACTTTCCGGAGTTGGCTTAGAGTCCCACATCAAATAATAGATCGAATAATACCTGTAGAAATATAAAAGAATAAAGGAGTAACTGATGACCAACAATAAAGAAGTAGAGGAGAAGGAGTTAGAATAATAAGAGAAATGCTAATAAAAATCGAATAAACAATAATCAGAAGCTCAACTCGATCAAAGCATATTAACTTATTCTGAAAATCTTGACAATTAATAAAAATTGTTAAACAACTCTAAGTAACTCAAGTTTTCAGATAGCACCAGGAACAGGGAGTCTATGACAGTGAGCAGATAAAGGAAAAGAAAGGTTTATATGGCTTTTTAATACGGAAACTGCCTATTATTTACTGCATTATTATTGCATACATTTTATTCTCTAATCTTTCATTGATTTTCAAACTCATATATGCTCAAATAATCAAATTTATTCATAGTTATTATGTTTTTACTCTTTTTCTTGGCTTACTCAGGTCAATCACTGTCCTTAATTCATAATTCCTTGGTCTCGATTCAATTTCGCTTTTCGATTCAGAATTTTCCTCTATATTTTTAATACTTTCTCTCTCATTCTCCATAAAATTTAAATTGTTTTCCTGCTCTTTCTTGCTCACATACTCAGATTCTTTCATGATTTCGTTTTAGTAATGAATTTTGTATGAGTTTTTTATTTACTACTTTGAAATTGCTGTCCATTTAGTTGGGTTGATCGGCATTCCGACGTAGGAAAATTAAATAAGTCCAAATCTCCATTTCTAAATGATGGAAAGTATCCTCTTCCGATTTTTTTAGATGGGCTCCACAATTTGTAGCATGAGTATGTTATTCTATGTGGGGACTTGAGAGTAAGTGTCGATGCATTTGGCTGTTTGAATTTGATTCAACGCCTCATTTAAAGTGAGATTGGGCTAGGTGCTCAAATAAATTTTGAAGATTTTATCGAAGTGATAAGCAATATAAAAAGGATGCTTAATCTTATTCCTGATATTTTGGGCTCCGTAGTAGCTGATGAACCCCTACGTGGAGTTTGAAATAGATCCTTTGATTCCTCTAATTGTCGCGATGAATTTGTTCGGCGAGTGTATCACATTGTTGCTTGAGGTTTGAGTTTATTTTTTTCTTGCCTCTTTTCTCGAGTCGACATAAATAGGAGACGATATGAGACAAAACAAATCATCTTTGTCCTTATAAATATTTTATCCATAAATCCATATCAACAAGCAAAATTTGTTTCTCTAAATAAATTGAATGCAATTACATTATGGTTAAAAGATGTCTCTCCAAACTTCAGGAATTTGAAGACAGTTGGATTTTAGTGAATCGTTTTTAAACAATTGCCCTCCAAAGATACTTCGTGCAGATAATAACTATTCGAATGCTTTATTGGATAAACAGACATTATTTAACAACGGATCTCCTTATACTGCGCTCGCAAGAGACTCATTTCTACTTCTTATATCGAAACGGCTATTTAGGGCAAATTCCAAGACTTATGCCATACGAATCCAGTCTCTGGTTCGAAGGGGAATGGACGATCAAGTCCTATTTTTATTTTTTCTTCATTTATAGGACCTGTATCATCAGAACTTATCACCTGATAAAAATACTATTCCTCTTTTCTTTTTGAGTGCCTCTCACTACGTTTTATAGGAAGTCGGCAGTGATTCCATTTCCAATCGTTTTCAATAACAAAATTTATCATGTATAGCCAAGTATTTAATTACATATTAAGTGTTAAAAGTAGATAGTTTTTATATTCATCATCATGATAAAGCTTGCACTTTTTGCCATTTTAGCTCTGTCAGTTATTCAATCTTCATGTTATTCTACCTCCCTCGCTCATGACTTAGCTTATCTTTAATCTATATCTTATGAGACCCAAGAGGACATTGATAATTGGAATTGCGCTTAATGTAAGAATTATGATGTCCTCCACCCAAAGTCATTCTTCAGCTCCAGTGCTAACATTCAAGGCTATGTTGCATATTCTCTTAAGCAATCAGCAATTATTGTCACTTTTCGAGGTAGCGTTGATGTTAAAAACTGGCTATATAATCTAAATACAGTGACAACCAGCTATCCGTCATGCTCTGGCTGCTCAGTTCATCTTGGGTTCTACAGTGCCTATAAAGGAGTTGCTCCAATTTTGAGATCTGTTCTCGAACAGCTCTTCCATCTATATAGGGATGCGGACTTAATCATAACTGGACATAGTCTAGGTGGAGCAATGGCGGTTCTATGTGCTCTTGACATGAAATAAACTTATGGAAAAACTAGTTTATTGTATACTTTCGGACAGCCTCGAGTGGGAAATCAAAATTTTGCTAACTATTTACAAAAAGAGATACCCTCATATTATCGAGTGATAAATTTTGCAGACACTGTGCCTCATGTTCCGCAAAGTTTACTAGGCTTTAAGCATGGTGGCAATTAAATTTGGTATAATCCACGAGGAATGAAAAATTTCAAACAATGTGTTTCAGAGGATAAGAGTTGCTCGAATTCAGTCGCTTTGACCTCAATGAGTACTGAGGATCATCACTTAATTAACTATATGGAATTGGAGGTCGTCAACATCCAAAGAGAGTCAGTTATGGAAAGCGAAGGTTAGAAAAAGGCTTTTTATTACACTGATGAATAAGTTTCTTATGCATAATCAATAAAGATTGACCAAATAAAAAGATTAATCTTGATACATTCATAAATGTGATTGTCTAATATAAAATTAAAATTATGATAAAGATGAAGATGAAGATGAAGAGAAAGTTAAGGATGTTCAATAATATTAGTATTAAGGAACGAGAACTGCCCATGGAGTCACTTACTATTTCTCTCTGACTCTGGAGCTTTCGAGTCTTTTAACTATTTGCTTTGTCTGTTTAATCATTATATTCTATTTTCTTAGATTAAAGTTATTCTGGCGTTCGTATCGACTTATTTTGATTCTTTCTGTGAGAGTTTTGGAAGCTTAACTTTCTTTGAGCTTTAACTCCGTATTATATTTTTAAATTTATACTTCAAGTTCTTTGAACTGCTTTCTATGAATTTCGGCTTCCTGTTCAAGATTGCATCCAGCAATAAGCACATTCCTGCTGGGGGTTGACCTCTTGAGATACAGAGATTTATTTGATCTATTACTCATTTAGGATGTTAGAGGGATGTCTCTCCGAACCCTAAGTTAAAATTATTTTACATCTGGTATTTTTTAGTGTGGTACAGTCCAGTTGGATACGAAATATGTGCTTTTTCTCGCTGAGTGAGGCTTCTATTTTTATGCAAATAAGAAGTAATACACTTGACGGTCTATTTATCTAATTCACAGTTGATTGATTCTCGACTTTCCTTTCTCGAGGGCAAACTCAGTTTCCTGTTTGGCTTGATCTTTACATTGTTAAATGTCTGCCTAATTATTCTCTTTGGATTTACTGAGTCTGGTTCTTATAAAAAGGGTGGGTTGTCAGTGAACTTCAAGCTGAGATTAATTTTCGATTGCCTTTCGATATTTTGATTCATTTTTCGCTGTATAATTTTGACTCGATCAAATGAGCTCATTGGCTCCTCAACATTTATTAATCTCCTCTCGTATAGTTATTTAAACAATTCAGCGTATCGATCTGTCATTAATCCAATCAATAACTTTATTGTAAAATCATAATTAAATATTTTTATCCCAAATTAATCACACTTTTTCATATCCATTTATTATCTACTTTGCTTAAAAAGATTATCTTAATATTAACATTATGGGATTTACTTACTCCAAATAGTAACTTGCTTTGGTCGAGGCAAAGAAGATCAGGGAAAATTTGTTGGAAAGGGTACGCAATTCTAAGAGAAATTATAGTGCCGCATTTTCATAGATCAGTCCTTAACTGAAAAAACAAATATTGGCTTCTTCTGCTATTGAAATTTCTGACATGATTGATAGCCAAGTAGCAACTACTACTCAAGTTGTCTATACTTTCATTGAGAGAACTATAAATGTTGGGGTCATTAATAATTATGTGCTAGATGAAATGTTCGAAGAAGCTGTTCATGAAGCAATCATTTGTGATCGACAAAGGAAAGAAGATGGATATGAAAAAAAAAGTTGGAGGCCTGGGATGGATCAATCAAAATGTTATCCACCCTTTTATGGTGTCCCTACAAGTGTGAAATAAACCATGATCATGAAAGGCAGGCAAACACATGTCGGATTTGTATCAAAAGTTAATCCATTGGTGGATCATGACGGATTATTTGTGATAATGATACGAAGAATGGGATTTATTCCAATAGCTCGATCTAATGTGCCTCAAGGATGTAAGACTATTGAAACAAATAACAATATTTTTGGGTATAGTAAAAATCCTTGGAATCTGGAGAGATCTTGTGGAGGCAGTTCTGGAGGGTAGTCAGGCATGGTAGCCTCGTATAGTGCTCCTATTGGATTTGGATCTGATATTGGGGGAAGTCTTCGTATCCCAGCTGCATTTACTGGGTTAGTGGCTTTGAAACCTCATAATAGATATAGTCGACAGGGAAACTGCTATTATGGGAAATTCAGTGGTGGCATTCCAATAAAATCATAATTAGGCCCGATAACCAGAACTGTCGATGATACCATACTTGTGCTCAATTATCTGTCAAACCCATAGAATTACAAAGATATTCCAATGCAGGATTTGGACCCCTTTCAAAAATACACTGCATTGGATATGTAGAAAATAAACAAGCCTCAAAAATTTAAAATCGGAGTGGTCAGAAGATTGAAATATGCAAAGTCTTCAAAAGCAAATGAGAGAGCCTTATAAACATCCATATAAATCTTAAAATCCAAAGGACATTAATTAGTCGATATAAATTTTGATAAGCTGGAAAAACTCTATTTCTGCTTTGTCAATCTTTTTATTTTCGATCAAAAAATGCATTTGTTTAGCGAGTTTAAAGGGAGCGAGCCACTGACTGTCGAATTTAAACTTTTCACCCTTTTAGCCAAAATCCCTTGGTTCCTCAAAAAAATAATAATATGGGTATTTTTTCATTTATGATAGTTTATCGCTCGAAAACAGCCCAGGCTAGTCCAAATGCTGAAAACCTCCAAGCCAATGTCAGGAGTAAAAGTGCTGTAAAAAATCCATGACATCTAAAAAATACAATGCGCTCAGATTTATAAGATATTTGCTCTGAATAAATTAGATGCAGTAATTTTGCCCACTTTTGTCACTCCCGCTCCAAAACTGGGAGAAGCAGGTGTAAGGTTTAAATTATTTATAGAAATTGCAATACTTCTTTTCATTCACAGCTGCATGGAATGTTCTACACTATCCCGCTGCGACTATTCCCGTGACAGTGATGAGAGAGGACGAAAAAGATTTCAAAGATTATGGCGGAGGTGTTGTAAGCCATTTCTGGCTCTCAAAACTTTACTTTGTATCGATCATTATAGCAATCGTTCTCTATGGCATCTACCTTCAATATGTGTCGTACTACTATTGCAGCGTTTTTGAGGACCCAGTACTTCAAGCCTAAGCCTGCCGTAAACTTTTT
>ERZ724506.583-NODE-583-length-12730-cov-10.847101_pt1 | contig 12730 bp, 8 predicted proteins | sample MGYA00376039_ERZ724506 | MGnify/ENA primary metagenome ERZ724506 (study PRJEB28724, sample SAMN07190887) | wastewater metagenome | isolation source: effluent of sewage treatment plant in Hong Hong | place: USA: Christiansburg, Virginia | collected 2016-03-01 ... | reverse complement strand
AGAATAACGTCATAAGATGCTCTAAGTCATGATTATTTCAAATAATAATAATAATAAATAACATATATCTAGTATAGTATTATCTTATAAATTTAATCATTTAAGTTAGGATATTATTATGCTGTATTAAATTTATAATGATAGATTTTTAATTATTAATCCCCTAATTAGATAAATTTTAATGAATAAAATCAACTTTTTAAACCTAAAATATATCAGATTAAGATAATTTGCTATACTATTTATAAAATAACAAAAGAAATTATCTAATTAATAACAAATTAGAGCCAATTGTTATCGTCTTCGAGACTTAATAATTTCACAATTAATTTTTAAATCATTTTAATTAATAAGAAATTAAACATATAATTTAAACTTTAAAAATTACTTTAAAACAAAGCATAAAAAAAATGACTCTACATTAAGATTCAATTTGATCACAAAGTGAAATATTCAAATAAAGTTTATTTGAAATAATTTTAAATCAAGCATAATATTAACAAATTTTATAAGACCGTCAACACACTTACATACTATAACTATGCGAAATAAAATGGGATATAAGCCTTCTTTAAACAAACAAAATATAGCATCTTACATTATAAATTGATCTTAATGAACAATTAATGGACAATTATATATAACAAAGCTTTTAAAAAATAGATTATCCTATTCTAATAAAAACAACAGATTTTTATCCTGTATTTTTTTAAATAGAGGTTAATGACATAGAACTATTTGAATGCTGTGAAATAGAGTATCACTCTATTTTTAAGCTGCCATTAATTTATTTCTAATTAACAATACACAACATTGCTCCTAAATAAAACATAGCATTTTAAATAGAGAATCATGATTTAGCTCTACAGGAAATATAAGACTTTAAAAATGATTCTTCTTTGTCCCAATAAAAAAATTTAGAATTTCTCAAATAACAAGTAAAATATTATAATAAGGAGTCTTAGATATTGTTTTACGGAGAAAAATTGTAGCTTATTACATCAGTAAACTCTTTATGTTAATTAGAAGATATTTATTTTGTCAATATATAGCCTTAAATTATGCTATGTTAATACTGTTAAGAATAACTACAAAAGACCTTTATAAATAAAAGTGATATGAGCCAAATACAAATTAGTTAGTTTTAAAGTGATTAAGATTGCTCTTGTTATAAACAAGGATTTGTTTCTTTTGATGGAAAATATGGACTTAATTTTTGTATTGCCATAAAATTTTAAGATGGATACGAAACTTTGATAAATTTTTATGACTAATTGGAAATACCAAAAAGTCCTTTAATTTAAGTATGCGTATATTCATAATTTAAAGAGGTTTAGAAGCAAGATTCAATTACACTTATTATTTTCTTCATCAACAAAGACATAAAAGAACATATAATAAATATTGTAAGTACAGATTTTGAGTTTTAAAAATAAAACAGTGCTTATGATGGCCTAATTGAATTCGAATAGACATTTGTTTATGATTTAATTTTAAAACCTAATCATAAAAATCAATTCTGTTTCACGGTTGTGGGTATAAGAAGAGGTTTAGCTTGAATCTCATCATTTAAAGTCAAAATTGACAATGTTTTAGTTTTAAATAAAATTGAACTAAATTATAACATACTTGTAACATAATATATAATTTTAATATTATTTAATCCTCAAATAAATTATTGAAATTATTAGATGGCTATTATCATCCTCGGTTATTTTCTCACTTAAATAATAGTTCTTGGCTGTTTTTGCTTTGGTCTTGAGCTGATGAGCCTTATTAAGCATTTGGGTTACTTAAGAAGTCAAATTAAGCGAAAGAGTTTTACTAGTTTTAATTTGGTTGAGTATTTGAGGACCTTGTTTAAAAGAGTTAGTTTGGAGGCTATAATACTTATTATGTGGTATTTTAAGTTAAATTTAAATTTCTTGTTGTTTAGTCAGGATTTACCCAGTTTTATTAGGAGTTTTAATTACTCTAAGAAGTTGTCAATTTTGTTACACCAAATAATAATGATGTTTACTATTATGGAGCGGTTATGTTTTAGGGGGCTTATTAATGTTATGGTTAAGTTTTTTGGGAATTCTTTTATTAGTGATATTGTTACTGTTGTTACTATTCGTTTTCTCTTTGAGCACTATTTTATTGTGTTCTTTAATGAGAGATCTCTTATTAATGTTAAGCTGGAGTAGTCTGCTAACTTATTTTCTAAGACTAAGACAATGATTCTTATTATTTATTTTTACTAACACTTAACTATTCATAGTCCTCTTATTATAACTCTTACTACATAAACTAATTTCTTTGGGAAGACATTTTCATTTATGATTACTAGCTAGAGGCGATCTATTAATTAAAACTCATGTAGCTGCTATGTATGTTACCTAATTGCGACAAATACTTAACTTATCCAACAGATTCATTTGATTAAGAAGTTGCTGTTTTCTTAGATAAGATTCTTTCAAAACCAGAATTCATTTAAACATCAAAGCCTCCTATCAATAGCCCTTCGGCTTTTATTAAGGACTCAAGTTCTTTAGTGAACTAATGTCTCTTTTAAGCCACAACAGAATTTTCATCTATAATGTTAACACAATAATCTTTCTTGCTCAAATGCTAAATAATTTTCATCTCAATTGAATTATTAAAAGCTCTTACTAAAAACTATCCTATTATTTTTGGAATTTAATCTCTCAGATTTCTAATAATAATGTTGAAATAAGCATCTATTTTACTTCTCATCTCAATAACAATAATGTCAGAGGCAGTTGTATTTTAAACATTATGTTTTTTCACCTGTAGAAACATAGGATCATTTGTAAACAAGAAGCCTTCTTCACATTATATTATGTTTTCAAGTATCCTTTTCACTTCGTTTCTTTTTAAGTTTAATTCTTTGTTAAAACTGTCCTTGACCTCATGATGAAGATTTGGAAACTTTTTGAATATAAAGTCTATAATATCAACACCTTCTTCTTCAATAATGTTTTTACATTCATCAAGTAGCTACACTACAGGGTCTTTAATTTTTGCTAATTCTGGATTGATGAGGCTTAAAAAAGAGTCAAAAGAATAAAATCCAGGAATAGAGACGCTTTAATAATTAGAAATCTCGGTACTGATTTTCTCATCAGAAAAGTCTTAAGTTATAGAAAAATCTGGCTCTGCATAATCAGAATAAAGTTCATTAAAGTTGCTCTGTATTCTATAATAAGTTGTTTCTTCTTGAGCTTCTCTTTTTTATTTATAGTTAGAATTATTTGTATGATATTTTCCTGTTATTCCTTAGCTAAAATTATCTTTAAAATCTCTTATCAACTTGAAGATCATTTCAATTTTTTTTTCTTTAGTCTCAGGAAAACTCTCTCCAAGTTTAGCAAGATTTTCTTTGGCTTTTTTCTTTTTTTCAAGAATTTCTTTTTTGATTCTAGGAAGACTTTTTTTGATCATTTCATGAAGTAAATTTGATATCTTATTTATTAATGATCAAGTACCTAGTATATTCTATGGCAGAGAAGAGTACACAGGATGTCTTGTGAAAAAATCCATCTCTATTTCAATAGCTTTTTATACGTTCATGCTTTGGTTAACCTAGGCCTATGATCATCCCTTGATACCAATATATCCATGCTTAAGCTAAATTTCTTTGTTAAGCAAAGTATTAGTAGCATCTGTTCCCTCATCCATAAGATCAATTTTTGTAAGCACTCCAATAGTTCGTTCTCCATTTTCATCCATTTTTTTAGCAAATTTCAAAGCATCTGAGTTTGCAAGATCTATATTTGCAGGAATGACACATAAAATTAAAGTGTCTTTATTTTCACAGTATTATTTGACTAAATCTTTAGTGAGCTTCTCAATATTCGCTGGCTGACCTTCTACAGGATTTCTTGTTATTCCTGGAAGATCAATCATTGTTAAATCAGGAACACTTGAAGAGTAAATATTACACACAATCGGTTGGTCAGAAATGCCTTTTTAACTTCCAGCAACTTTATCAGTGAGGTCCTGAATAATTTTGGTAACCTCTTCTGGATTTTCTATTTTTTAGTCAGGAAAATCCTAAGGAAAAATAAAGTAAGGAATATCAACATTAGTTTTTATCATTCTAAGCTCCAATGGTCATCTTGTAACTATGCCACCCCCTCTAGGCAAAAAGTTCATACCACAAATTGATTCAAGTAAGGAGCTCTTGCCAGCTGACTGCTCACCCAATACAGCTATTCGGGGAAGGGATATGTAGTCATTTAGATGAAAATCCCTCAATCTGTCTATGAGACTAATCATACTCCTCATATTCTAAAACAACTCACTATTTTCTTAAATTTAAACCATTATAAAATATCTAGGTATAAAATCAGTAAAAAAAATTATCTAAATTAAAATGCTAGATGAATTATATTTAAGTATTATAAACAATTAATTAATTTGATTAACTAAAATATATTAATTTTTTTGACTTTGAGCTTTTTGGTTAATAAGCTTTTTTAATTCTTTTATAACTTATTATTAATCTTAGCTTGAAGCTAAATTATTGTTTTAAATTCCATAAATTTTTTGTTGCATATTTTTTAATACATTTTTTACTTTTTAATTTCTTAACAAATTTTCTGACTTCTCAAAATGAATTCCAATTATTTTGATTATATCAATTTGTTAATTATCTTTTTCAATATCCTAAATGTATTGTTGTCTATGAGTGTGTGTTAGATTTCCTTCCATTTAGAATTCCTCTTATAGTTAGATAAATTTAATTTTTATATTATATTAAAGCGACGATTGTGCATCTATTAAAATACCTTAGTTATCTAAAAACGCTTAGTTAATAAGCACTAAAGATTCTACTGTGTAATCATATTGAATTTAAAATAGATCAGATGATTAATTATCCGAAGAAATTATGCCAAAAAAAACTCTTTCTTTATAATTATTTTCTTAACTAAAAAATGCTGAATGAATTGAATTATTATAGAATCTACTGATATATTAATCTAAAAACATGTTCAGTTATTTTTCTATTGTTTTTTACTTTTCGCTGAAAAACACTCTTTAATTTTCTGGATAATAATTTTGTGAATAAGGAGAGTAAAAATTAGATTTATCTTAATTATAAATACTTTTAAGGAATTTTCTTTGGAGTTAAGTATCTTCTAAATAGCCAAGTATTTTCGATTATTTATTTAATGGCTCATCATATAAACTCACATATAGCTCTTTTATAGTTTCATTTTTGGTATTCTGAAATAATTTTTAAAATAAAGCTTTCTGAGTGATTGTTTCTGGTTAACTCATTATAATAATTTAAATCAACGTTATAACAAATCTTTATAAATGAAAGTTATGAGTAGGTATTTTATTTATGTTATTCTATCTATGATATAGAATGACCTTTAAATATTTGATTTGCGATAAAAATCAAGTAATAACTAATCAACATACAAATTAGAGAAGAATGAGAGAAATTTAAATAATGAACTTCCTTTCTAAGACATACAATGACTATTAGAAAAAATAGAAAACTTAAACAAAAATCCATTCTTGAAAATAACTGCTAAAGTTTCTTATAGACCAGAGCAAGGACTCGACGAAAATTTAATAAGTTAATAATAAAATTTAAAATATATAATTTTAATGTAAAAAAATGGAGTTATTATAGATTTGGGTTCCTATTAAATTAAATATAGATTCTTTAATGAGTAATAAACAAATATAATTGGATCATTCTATTTGTTAAATAAAGAAGAGTAATTTAGTTTAGTAAAACTCAATTATGATTGAATTTACGTTGACCCTCTGTAAGACATATAAGAAGGTAATTTACTAGAAATTCTTGATTACAAACTCATTTAAAACAATGAATTTTTATCTTAAATATTTTAAAACTTATTTAGGAAAATAGAAATGGATCAAAATTAAGAACAGTTATTAGTTTTTCTCTCTGAGGATAATGCTGATCCATAATAATTATAGTGTCTAATTTAGAATGCCCATATTTATTTTAATAGTATTAAGATATTTTAACTATGAAGATCATTATCTATTTTGTAGAATTTAAAACTTTAGTCAGGAATCGTTTTTTAACTAGGCTATTAATATACACAAATAAGCTTATATATTAATCATTAATTAATTACAACAAGTAATCGTTTATATTTTGGCACAAAAAATCTTTTAAAGATTATTAAAGATTATGTATTATTAAAAGGGTTTTATGTAGAGTTTAACTAAGGTTTTTAATTGTATCAGAACATTCTTGAAGCATTAGAATATTAATAAGAGTCAATTTCCTAAAAGATTATATTTGCTTTACCGGATGGAAATACTATTAACATAAATTAAATAAAAAGTTTAATAATAAATGAGATTATTTAACCAAAGAATAATCTTTAAAACTTTTAGGGCATTTAAACAGAAATTTAATTATTATTAGACTAATAAGAAACTTATGCTAGAAATATTTTATAATAAAATATTGTATTAGAAGGAGCTATATTTAATAACTATTATATAAGATAAAATATTTAGAATCTTTTATAAAATAATTTTTGAAATATCATTGTAAAAGAGAAAGACAATGAGTTCACAAGTATATTCAATCCCTACATAGAGGAGAATATTAAATTTTATGAGCCAATTATATTACCTAATTCCTAAGACATAAATCTAGAAGACATTTGTCTCAAAATTAATAATTAAAAATTATAAAAGTTATAATTTTACTTTAATAATGCAAATCCAGCCAAATCAAGAGCATTAGCAAATACAAATAATTTACTAACATTTGTTAAACGTAATCAATAATCAGGATAGACAGTCTTCTGAGTTATATTTAATGTCAAATTGAACAAACTTAAATCATCTAATATTATTGCTCTAACTTGTTACTAGTTAAAATGACAAATGAGTTATATTGGCTAGTCTTCTAGAAATTAAGGCTATTATTAAAAACAACTATGAGACATTTATAGAACTAAAAACAGAGTATTTAGACAAGCTTTTAGATTAAATACGGTTTCAAATTCTTAACATATATCTTAATATTGAAGATGAGAATTTTCTTGTTCATTGCTTTGATGTTCTAAGTCTTTTACTAAATCAGAAAAACTTTGTTCATTGGAGAAACTTTAACTAGCTTATAGTCTAATACTTTGACTTCAACAGTTTGCCCTTAGTTTAAACAAGCAAAATTCTATAAGTAATTCTTTAGATAAGCAAAAAATATGAATACTGTATGAAGACAGAGTAACTTTTAGAGGAATAAATTTAGATCACATAAACATGTCATTAATATTTAGTTTCTCTATTGTAGTGTATTTTCTCGTCTATTTAATAAAAATAATCATCAATGATTCATATTACTTGTTTGAACACAATTTTAAGAATTTTCTATAAACTTTCCTGTTAAAATATGCCTGATGAAATTGAAGACAATCTTGAATAATGGATTCAATTTATTAAGATAGTTTTAGAGAGAAATTTCGATGAGTTTTGCTCAAACATATATTAATCTTTATAATCTGATAAGGAAAAGCTTCGTTTTAATAATCTAATGTTTAAGATCAAAGGAGAGGTGATTAAGATAACTTTACTTTTAAGCTGCAAATATTAAGAAGAGTTTTAACAACATATATCAGAATTTGCGGATCAAATTTGGAGCAATTGTGTCAATCTAATATAGAATGATACTACATAAGCAGATAAAGAGTTTTTGCTAATATAATCTATTTGATATTTTAGACACTTTGCTAAATAAGAAAGCTATTAATCATTTTTCTAATAGAACTTATTTGAGATTATTATAAAGTTAATTTTGCCCTCGTTGAAATAAATGGATGAAGATTTAAGAATTTTTGAGGAAGAACCTATAGCTTTTTGTTAGAATTAGTTTTAATTGCATTAATTCTCAGATAAATAAAAAACAACGGTGACCGACTTTATCAACACAATGGCTAAAGTTTATCAAGAAAATTATTTATAACTAATTCCAAACCTCGCTTAGGAAATTCTAAGCTAAAATAATTTAGAAGGAATTAAAAACTGAATTATTTTTATAGATTTATTTTGTCATTCTTTCATTTGGTCATCATATTAAAATCAAGGAGGAATGGAAATTGGTTGCTCTTAGGAAATAGTTTAGTTTATATATTAAAACTTTGTAAAATCATACTGGACAATATTTGTATAAGATATATATCAATAATAGATAAATGTTAATAATTTATACTATTATGTTTTGATATGCTCGACATTAAAATTTTGTTATTTTTTTAAACAATTTTTAAATTTCGAAGAACTAATTAAAGATTTCACTTAACTAATATGTTAAATTATAGATCTTTAAATTCCATCCATATAATATACATTGCTTACTTTATCATAACATTTAGTCAATCATAATTAAGTAGATTTATAAAACAATCTCAATGCAGATGTTAGCTAGTTGTCTTATGTAAGAAGAACTATGCTCAACCCAAGATATATAAAAGCAATCAATATAAAGGACAAGCAATAAGTTGTTATAAAAATAAGTATGAATTCTTTTTAAGATTTACTTTAGCAACAAATAAATGCTATTATGAATTCCATTTGTAAAAACTCTGATATTATAGGAGTTAATCTTATTTAAACTGTTAATGCCATATAGTAAAAAATTACAAACTACTAATTAGTTGATTAAATTATGCTTGGACTATCATAGGGTCTAATAAGCTATATTTTAAATAATTCTATTAGTTAAAATTTAGACATTTTAAGCGGAATATTTGGCTTAGTAGCAAATTATATAGACAAAACATAATTAGATATTTTAAATATAGAAAATTAAATATTAGAGTGTTGCAGGCATCCATCTATATCTGTAAACTCTTTAGCCAAATAAGTTGCTTTAAGAATCTTGATGAGGTTTAAATAAAAATTCTAAGCCCCTGTATACTAGTTTATTATTTAGTAAACACTAGATCCATAATCTTATACTGGCGAATAAATTTCTCTAAGCAAAATATATTTAATGTACTATTTATTCTACATTTAAAACAATGCTGTTAATGTTTAGCAAATATATCCCTAACTTTAATAGATCATTATATAAATGTCATAGGCCAATTTCTCTTAATAAGTGTTTGAGTTTCTATCAAATTTAATAATATAGAACACCTAGCCAGACATGGCTATAGCCCTAACCTTTTATGCTTATGATTAGCGACAAAATATAATCTAATAAAGTTAAATAAATAACTAAAATTAAGCTGAGAATTTTGATCAACTTTTATTAATGAAATACTTTTTAGAAACCCTATCTATCGCATATAACGTACTCTCATTTGATAGATTAATGAGCATCCTATAGAGTAATAATCTCCTTCAAAGCTTTGCGTTTATTTTATCAAAAAGAGAGTTTTTTTAGTTTTTATCTAATCAATCATCTTACCCTTAAAGAAATCTAATAGCTTATTCATTCCTTAAATTAGCTACAGATAATTATGATAGAGTTTGCCAACTTGGAATGCATGATTAAGCCTTAATAATCTTAAATGGAATAATGGAAAATATTCACATATGAAAAAATGAGTTTACAAAATTACAGAAAAATTATCAAATGAAAGAGTATGAGAAAAAAACAATGAATTAAGCCTGTAATAATGAATGTGATAGTGTGTATATTTTAGGAGATATGCCTAATATTTGTATGGAGTGGATTCAAAGCTTTGTTGATTAAATAAAACAAAATGTACAGCTAATAATGTTTGATTAGTATTTGTTATAGAATTTTAAGAATTTCTTAATACAAAAAGGAATAGTAGATGCAGCCATGATTATCAACAATCCAGAGGCTAGGAAATTATTGATCAGCGAATAATTTATATAATATTACTATATTTATTTAAAAATTAAGAAAATCACTGTCATTTTAAGAGTTCTAGTTTCCATGTATAATATCAAAACTACTAAATTCATCCTAAATCTAAATACTGTTTAAATTGTTATGATCTAAAATTTCTAAATCAATCAGCTCATTTTTTAAAGTTTTATCTTATGTGGTTTTTTAAAACATAAAACCAGCTTTAAAACCATTTTATTCATTGTAAATTTGAAAAGCTTGCTCATTTAGTTAAATATTTTTTATTATTTAGAATTATTCAAGAAATTCTATAAGCTGTAAATCCGTAAGCCTTAATATGGGATCAGGTGTTAAAAGATTTCTTACCAAATTTTTAATTTTATCTGAATATATATTATCCTCTGGCCAAATGACTGATGCACTTATGATGCCTACTTTTGATGCATTGTAAAAAGGATGCTTAAAATACATTAAGGTAAAGCAAACACAGCCAATCATCCACATGTCTACTTGCTCATTGATAATATAGTCTAAGTACTAATCGCACATTTCTGGAGGTCGGTACATCAAGGTTGTTGTCTTTTCAAATTCATTAATTTCTTCTTCTCTTTCTTCTTGGCTTAAATTTCTTAAATTAAAGGTCTTGTTTGATATGCTTCCAAAATCGCATAATTTTATTTTATCATCTGAGAAATATAACAAGTTTTCTATCTTAAGGTCTCTGTATGAATATCCCTTCATATGAATTATTCTTATTGCTTTAGCAATATGCAAAATAATTTTTACAATATCTTCTTCGTTAAAACATTTTTTGTTTTATTGTTTGTTTAAAATCTCTTCAAATAAACTTCCTTGGCTACAATATTCCATTAACAAATATATTTTATACATTCCATCTTTGTGCTTTATCTTGCTGTCAATATACTAAATAATGTAGTCATTTTGTTCATTTGAGTTCTCTCTTAAAAAACTGATTTCTTTCTCTGCAATAAAGAATCTCTCTTGGTTTTAAGCAATTGTAATTTTTAAGGCCCAAATCTACTTATCGTTTAAGATATTATGCACCAAGAAGACTCATCCATAAGAACCTTTGGAGATCTCTTGAATTATTCTTACATTATGAGTACCAATTTCTAGCTTTTATTGCTTCATTAAAAACTATATATAATTATAATATTTATACTTAGGCTGTATCCTTTCCGTCGGGAATGAGGAAAAACACCATTTTTAGCTCTCCTTTTTCATTTTCAATTTTAGAATCTAAAATGTAGAAATTTTTTCTTTCAAATTATAAGATGTCTCCCTTCACCAAATTGTTTATGGATTTTTCAACTAAAAACTAGCTCTATTTTTTAGATTCCCAGTTAACTATATCCTCAAATTTATGTTCTGGCTCAACCTTAGCTACAGTCAATAAGTCTCCATATTCAACAACATCAACTTTTATCAAATGATTTTGCTCAGCTGATATCCAAGTAAGTTTTGGTGGGTTTTTAAAGTCCTTGTCTTCAGGAATGTATTTAATATCAAACTAAGTATAGTCTTTGGAGATTTTGACCACTTAAAACACACCCCATTTCAAAAGTACCAACTTATCATTTTCCTTAAGTTTTTCTATATCAATTTTCTCTAAAATTACTTGATGAGATTTTAAAACTTTTTTGTTTCCCAAAGCTTGATTTTTGGCATGTAAAGGTACCTCAAAGTCATCCATATACTAATCATCAGTATCCACTATATTGGCTACTATTTATTACTCTACATCAATTGCAGTGTATCTTGGAACAATTTTATCAATTCTCTTTCTATTCAAGGCCCAGAACTTATCCCAAGTCATAAGATTTGCATTCTTTGAAGGTCCTTATTCCAGCATGAACTCAACCAAACTAGTAACTGTAATTCCTCTTCTAAGAATTCCTCTTACAGTGGGCATTCTTGGGTCATCCCAACCTTCAACAGCTCCTAGTTAAATAATCTAGTTGAGTTTTCTCTTTGATAAAGTTGTATTCACAAAATTTAATCTAGAAAAATCTTAAATTTAAACAGGTCTTAGATTTAGTTTCTTAAGCATGTATTTATATAGCTCATTTCTGTCTGCATATTCATTGGATCTAAGAGCATGAGTAACTCCCTCTAAAGAATCTATAATAGGGCATACAAAATCATAAGTTGGATAAATTTTGAACTTTGTTCCTGTAGCATGGTGTGGGGTATCATGCTTTCTATAAATGACTGGATCTCTCATGCAACCATTATTTGATGTCATAGAAATTCTAGCTCTTAGACAAAATGTAGACACCGAAGGATCTCCTTAGACCATAAGCTCAAATATTCATAAAGTTTCCTCTACGGTTTGATTTCAATGGAAAGATTCTTTTCTCTCCATTCTTTCTTATTTCATAAGCTCTTCATGAGTGTCATCACAGTAAGCATTGCCAGTCTTAATAAATTCTCTGGCATATTCAAGACATTGATCAAAATAGTCAGATGAACTAGTGTGCTTGTCTGGGTAAATATTTAAAGTCTTTAAGTCTTAAATAATTCCTTAAACAAATTCTTCATTTTCTTTTGTTGGATTGGTGTCATCAAGTCTAAAAATCATTTTTCCATTATACATCTTGGCGAAATGATAATTTAATAAGCCAGCCTTTATATGTCCAATATGGAGATAACCACTTGGCTCAGGAGGAAATCTAGTTACAACCTCTCCCATTTTAGCGTTGGTTAAGAATCTTCTATATTTTTTGTATAGATTTTCTATATCTAATTCTTTTTCTATCATTTGTTACAAATTGCTCATTATATGTTTTATAAATTTAATAATTTTAATACAGCATAATAATATCCCAACTTAAATGATTAAATTTATAAGATAATACTATACTAGATATATGT